>JGI24708J26588_10003032_pt1 | contig 12425 bp, 11 predicted proteins | sample BioPla1DNA2_FD_26588 | JGI IMG/M metagenome (IMG submission 26588) | reverse complement strand
TCCTCTATTCGACATCTGTTTACAAATCGTCACGTGTATATTATCCTATAAGCAGAACCTATTAGCAATAATCAATACTTTCCGGCTTGTTGCTTAATCTACAAAGGTTTTGGTTTTTGTTTAATTTCCAAGAGAGGAAGTGAAAAAATGGCGCAGAAAGAAGACAGGCGTGTGCGGAAAACAAAAGAAGCACTGCGCAATGGCTTTCTGCAATTAATGCAGGAAAAACAAATTAATGAAATTACTGTCAAGGAACTGACAGAGTTGGTAGATATTAACCGGGCTACTTTTTATAACCACTATCATGATATTTATGATTTGTTTTCCTCCATTGAAAAAGAAATGTATGAAGAAATACAAAGGACTCTGGATCGCTATACACTAAATAAAGAGGTTTATCAGAAAAGAATTCATTTTCCCGCTGAGCAGTCTCCCCTTCCTTTATTTTTAGAAATTTTTAATTTCCTGGTAGAAAATATGGAGATGTGCCTTTTCTTGCTGGGAGACAAAGGTGATAGTGAATTTATTGAAAAAGTTTTAAACTACGGCAAACATAAATATATTAAGGAATGGCAAAAAATTTATCACGTAGATAATCCGGAACTGCTTGATGCTACCTATGCTTTTGTTGCCTCCGGCTTTATGGGCCTAATCCGCTACTGGTTGGCTAACGGCATGAAACAGTCCCCCCAGGAAATGGCGGTCATTGCGGAAAAAGTCATTCTCTTCAGTATGAAAATGTTTGAAAAATAGCAAAGAAAAAACCGGACCCTGCTGTAATAGGGTCCGGTAGCTTCTCTTATTGTTTTCTTTAAGCTGAATTTAAACTTTTTTCTTGCAAACGGGTACGGATAAATTCCCCGTTGATTCTTTCTTCATGGATTAGTATCTCCGCCAGTTCCAGAATTAAATTCTTTTTGGGGGACAGATATTCCAGGACATTTGCCTGCTGGCGGGCAATAATTTGTTGGATTTCCCGATGCAGTAAGGATTTAGGGAGATCCTCAAGGGATACTGTGCCTAAACTGGACATGCCGGCGGCTATCATTTGTTTAGCTACTTTAACGGCTTGCTCAAAATCATTACAGGCACCCGTAGAGCGGTTACCTAAAACAATTTCTTCCGCCGCAGCTCCGGCCACCATGACGAAAATCTGACCTTCCAAATACTGTTGTGTATAAAGATAGCTGTCTTTTTCAGGGCTTTGCCGCATATAACCCAAGGCCTTCCCCCTGGGCGTAGTTGTAACGTTGGAGACTGAACCGGGACGAGCTTTTTCGCCTGCCAGTGCATGGCCAATTTCATGGACAGCCACGCGCCGCAATTCAGCTTTATCCGGCTTACGCTCCAGCTTCTCCCCCATCATGACTTTTTCGATGGCATCGCTAAAATGTTTTTGGGTAATGTGTTCCTGCTGTTCGCGCATGGCTAAAATGGCAGCCTCATTGGCCACGCTTTCCAGGTGAGCGCCGGAAAAACCAAAAGTTTCCCGGGCTAGTTTATCCAAATCCACACAGTCAGCCAGGGGTTTATTGGCCACATGCAATTTCAGGATTTCTTTTCTGGCCGTCACATCCGGCAAATCTACCTGTACGATGCGGTCAAAACGGCCCGGACGCACTAGAGCGCTGTCCAATAAATCAGCGCGGTTAGTTGCACCGATGACAAGTGTTCTGACTCGCTTGTCCATGGTCATACCATCCATTTCCACTAAAAGCTGATTGAGAGTCTGATCATATTCATGGTGGGAGACATGAGTACCGCGCTTGCCGCCAAGAATTTCGATTTCATCAATGAAGATAATGGCACTTTTTTTCTTTTCTTTTAAAGCCATATTTTTTGCCTTGGAGAAAATTTGCCTGATCCGCTGCGCACCCACTCCGGCATACATTTCTATAAATTCAGAACCGCCGGCTGCTAAAAAGACGGAATCTGTGTAGGAGGCTGCTGCTTTTGCCAGCAGTGTCTTCCCTGTCCCCGGAGGTCCAACCAAAAGTATTCCTTTTAAAGGACGAATACCCATATTTGCCACTTTATCGGGGTAACGGATAAAGTCTAAAGCTTCCAGCAATTCTTTTTTAGCCGTTTCTTGTCCGCCAATTTGCTCGAATTTAACCAAATTTTGATTTTCACTTTTGATAACGGAAAAATTTTTACTGTTGAGGCCGTTGCGTGTATTCAGGAGAATATATAAAAGGATTGACATTCCGGTCAGAAAAAGAAGCGGCGCCACGTTTATGCCCTGCCATAAGAAAACTAAAAAAAGAGCAGCGGCAGCACCCAGGGCAATTTCCATGATCATACATATTCACCCTCTTTCCGGTGCCGGCGGGCAATGATTTCATATAAATAAGCTTCTTGGTTTTGTATTTGCAGGTAGATATTTTCATCATCAATGAGAAGCAAATGCTCCAGATTATATTCAGACAGGATTTGCGAAATTTCTTTGCCGGCTTCAGCATAATTTCCGCGCTGCTGGGCTTCATACAAAAGCAGGTGCACTTCCTGATAAGCTGCTTCCAAAACCTCGTCACGCTTGTCTACAAGCTCCAGGCGGTATTCAGGGCCTAAATCAGTAGTAATTTGCTTTTTTAGTGCCTGATATGTTTCAGCTATATTGTCTACGGAGTTTAATGAAACAACGACTGCTTTCCGGTCATGTTCCATTTTTACTTCTTCCACTGCTTCCAGTGCTTTAATTCTTTTTAACAGCGGCTCATGGAGAAAATGCTGCCGGCGCAAATATACAACTCCTACAGCTACTCCTAAAGTTAAAATAAAGGCCAGCACGGCCGTTTGCCACTGAAATTTTTTCATTTTATCGCCCTTCCTGATAGCAAAGCTAGTTTACATAAAATATTATAACATAAGGCCTGGGGTAATCCAACTGGAAATACTACGAACTTCCACACTGTTTCGGGTGTTTATGAACAGAAAATAACCTCACCGGTAGCGGTGAGGTAACTTTCCTTTAATATTGGATCTTGGTTCCTGCTTTCTCCAGACCTGCAAGCAGGTCATAGCCCTCAAAGCCCTTAATTACCACCGGAACAAAGGTTCCCGGCTCCAGATTGGCAGCACGGAGGCGAATATAACCGTCCACTTCCGGTGCCTGTTGCGAGGAACGCAAAAGTAAAATATTGGGATCCTGGGCAGAGCGACCGTCTACCAAAGCTTCATAGCGGCGTCCAAGCAGCGCCTGCTGCTTTTTCTCCACGATGTAACTTTGGACGGCAATAGCAGCTTCCAGTCGTTCCCTTTTACAAACTTCAGGGATTTGTCCGGGATAGCGCGCTGCCGGTGTTCCCTCTTCCCTGGAGTACGTAAAAAAACCTACGCGATCCAGTTGTGCTTCCTCTAAAAATTGCAGAAGTTGCTGGAAATCAGCTTCCGTTTCACCGGGAAAACCAATAATAAAAGAAGAGCGCAGCACAATGCCAGGAATTTTGCGGCGTAATTTCTCCAGCAGTGCCAAAATTTTTCCCACTTCAAGCTTGCGCCCCATCCGTCTTAAGATGTTATTTGAACCGTGCTGTAACGGTAAATCCAGGTAGGGGCAAACTTTTTCCAGTTCTGCCATTGTGTCAATGAGAGTATCGTCAATACGGTCCGGATAAGCGTAAAGCAGCCTAATCCACTTAATTCCCGCAATTTTTTCCAGCTCCCGCAGCAGTAAGGATAAACTTATATTTTCCCCCTGATCACTGCCGTACATGGTAATATCCTGGGCAATAAGATTAATTTCTTTTNCTCCCTGCTCCGCAAGTCTATTGGCTTCAGCTAAAATCGCTTTAGCCCGGCGACTGCGATACGGACCGCGAATGGCCGGGATGGCACAATAGGTACAATGATTATCACAGCCCTCGGCAATTTTTAGATAGGCACTATGGCCGGGAGTGGATAAAAGCCTTGGTGCATCATCCGGCTGGTTGTATTCTCCGCAGATAAAAACAGCCTGCTTCCCCTCCAGGGCACGCTTAATGGTTAGTACTGCCGCATTAAGATCATTGGTGCCAAAAATTCCGTCAAGTTCCGGAATTTCTGCCAGCAACTCCTCTCCATAACGCTGTGCCAAACAGCCTGCCGCAATTAGAACGCGGCATTTTTTTGTTTTAAGTTGCGCCATTTCCAGAATTTTTGTAATAGATTCTTCCTTGGCGCTTTCGATAAAACCACAAGTGTTAACAATTATGACCTCGGCTTCTTCAGGGTTGGTAATAAGTTTAAAACCGGCAGCAACTAAACTTGCCGAAATATTTTCACTGTCTACCAGGTTTTTGGCACAACCAAGGGCTATTAGTGCCACATTAATTACCGACATTTTTTCTCCTCCAAAAGCTTAAATTACTCATTCAGTATAAAGGAGGAGCGAGGGCTTGTCAAAATAATTTAATTTTAATAAAAAAACAACCTTTAGGTAAAAGGTTGTTTTTACATCCGGTGAACTACTCTGCACAGACAATAGATAAAGTATAAGGCGATACAGTTTCCGGCAACTGTACAGACTGTTCATTAATTACCAGTTGCATTACCGGCGGATTACCGATGCGGATGCTTAATTGTTCTGTTGCCGTCGCCATATTGGTTTGCCCGGCTTGGAGTGTTCCCTCGAAGACATTATCCCCGTCTGCCAGAACGCGTATCCAGCAAGATCCGGTAAATGACATTTCAGCCTTAATGCTATCGGCATGACGCACTATGAAGCGCACACCATCTGCCTCCGGGTCACGCTCTACCTGTACGGGAGGGATTTGCTGTTCCTCGGGTTCAATTTCAGGGGGTACTTCTTCCGACAATTCATCCGGAAGATTGTTTTCGTTTTGCGGCTGCTCATTTGACGGCGGAGGTGAAGACTGCCTTCTTTCATATAATTCCACTAAAGTGTGAAAAGCAGTGAGAAGCAACAGCAGGATAAGAACCATTCCGATTAAGCGCCCTACCTTGAGGCGTTTTCTTTTTACAGGTGCTTTGACTCTTTTTTTGTGTTTATTGCTCCTTTTGCGTTCATAATTTTCTTCTTCATCTTCATTAGAATCAGCTTTTGTGCGTTTATAGCGCTCCAGCAATTCATCTGCATCCAAACCTAATTCCGTGGCATATTTGCGCAGGGCTCCGATTAAATATACTTCCCCGGGAAAGACAGCGAATTTTTCCTCTTCCAGGGCCTTAAGTTGTTTTTTGGGGATCATGGTCCGGTCCATGATCTCATTAAGGGTCAGACCAAGACTTTCGCGGGCATTTTTTAGTTCCGAACCAATCTCGGTCATATCTTCACCTCGCTTTCTTCTCTATTATACAGTTTCACGATCAAACAGCAGCTTTTGTGCTTGATCTACCGTAATTAAAACTTCCCTGGCTTTACTGCCTTCAAACTTGCCAATAAAGCCCCGTCTTTCCATGTCGTCAACCATCCGTGCCGCCCGCGTATATCCGATGCGCAGGCGTCTTTGCAAAAGCGAGATGGAAGCCGTGCCGGTTTCGGCAAAAAGCATTACAGCTTCGGGAAATAATTCATCTTCTTCATAAAATTCTTCCACATCTTCTTCTTCCGGTAAAAGCTGCTGTGTATATTCCGGTTCTCCTTGCTTTTTAATGAACTCCAGGAGATGCTGAAGCTCACGTTCATTAATAAAAGCTCCCTGAATACGGAAAGGTTTAGGTTGACCGATGGGGTGAAACAGGGCATCTCCACGGCCAAGCAGTTTTTCTGCCCCTCCCATATCCAAAATGGTTCGTGAGTCAGCCTGGCTGGTAACGGCAAAGGCAATACGGGAGGTAATATTAGCTTTAATTACCCCGGTAATAACATCTACTGAGGGCCGCTGTGTGGCAATAACTAAATGGATTCCCGCCGCACGTGACATTTGCGCCAAACGGGCAATAGAATCCTCCACATCTGCCGCCGCTACCATCATTAAATCTGCCAATTCATCTATAATTACCACAATAAACGGTAAAGCTTCCGCTTCTTTGTTTTCCTGCCGTTTTCGTTCATTATAGCTGTGAATGTCACGGACACTCTCGGCGGCAAATAATTCGTAGCGGCGTGACATTTCTTTCAGCATATTTTTCAGTGCCTGTGAAGCTCTTTTAGGGTCAGTAACTACTGGCATCATTAAATGAGGAATGCCGTTATATGCACTTAGCTCTACTACCTTGGGATCAATCATGACAAATTTAACTTCCTGGGGATGTGCTTTAAAAAGAATACTGGCAATGAGCACATTTATACACACACTTTTTCCCGATCCGGTGGAGCCGGCGATTAAAAGGTGGGGCATTTTAGCCAGATCGGCCAGAACGGGAGCTCCGGTAATATCTTTTCCCAGGGCCACCGTTAGAACAGAAGTCGCCTTTTGAAACTGCTCTTCCTCCAAGACTTCACGCAAATAAACCGGTGCAATTACTTTGTTAGGCACTTCTATCCCCACGGCGGCTTTGCCGGGGATAGGTGCCTCTATCCTCACATCGGAGGCAGCCAGATTAAGTGCCAAATCATCTGCCAAAGAAACAATCTTACTTACTTTGACGCCAACTTCGGGTTGTAATTCAAAACGTGTTACGGTGGGACCTGCCTGCACATCGGTAATATGCGCTTTAACCCCAAAACTGTCCAGGGTGCGTTCCAGGATTTTAGCCCGTTCTGCCAAAGATTTTTGTGTTTGCGCGCTACGGCGCTGTTTAATCTTTGGCAAAAGATCAAGGGGCGGCAGTTGATACCGGTCGTTTTGGCTGTTTTTGGCCGCAGGAGCATCTTTTATGTCCTGAGTTTCACTAAAATCTAATTTCTCCTGAACCGGCTGTTTAAATTCTTCTTGAAAAACAGGGAAAGTAACAATCTTGGCTTCTGCTTCTACAGGTTTGTCCGCAATGGAAAAAGTCGATGTGACAGGAGCAAGATTGTCGGCAAAAATTGTTTCTTCTGCCGGAGCCGGCTTGACCTTGGCGGCAGGTTTTTCCTCCTCTTCCTCCCCGGCATCGGCGCCGGGGCCTGAAAACAGTGAAACAAGGAAATTACCGCATTTTTTTATGCCTTGCCAAAGGCTCCGCAGGCAAAAAGAAATCAGGCGCCAGGCAGTGGTAAAAAGCCGGCTTAAAGAAATATTCGTAATAAAAATGAAGGAGATTAAAATTAGTGCCAACAGCACTATATAACTGCCCACATCACGGAACAAAAAGTAAAGAATTAAGGTAAAGACGGCACCAAAAAGACCACCGCCTTGCTGCTGTATCCCCAAACGCCAGATAGCTTGAAAAATACCCAGATCCGTAATCAGGTTTTGCTGCGTTTCTAAAGTTTGCAAGTGAGCAAAAACAAGCAAAATTATCAATAACAACAAAACACCGATTTTTCGCAGCTCTAAATTGGGGATTTTCCAGGGCAGAATTGTTAATAAACCGTTTACAATCAGCATAATTGGTACTAAAACTGAAATCTCGCCAAGCAATGTGCGCAGAACATTATGTATAAATCCACCCACTTCTCCGGTTTGCCGGGGAAAAAGTAAAGCAGCAAAAGCCAGTGCTGATAAAGCCATAATAATAATAGCTTTTACTTGCTGTTTGATTTCATCTTTGACGGGCATCAGCTACACCTGCTTTAAGAATTAAAACAAATAATGTGAACATACCACCAGAAGGCCGATAAACCAACAATAATAAGCAAAATAATGGAAGCGGCCTGCAGACAGTAATTTTATAAAAAAGCGAATCGCAAAAACTCCGGAAACAAAGGCGGCTATCATACCTGCCAGCATGCCGCCGGAAAATCCGGCAAAGCCTGCTACTGACAGGTCCTTTACTTCCAAAACAGTTGCTCCCAAGATTACAGGAATAGAGACAAGAAAGGAAAAACGCACGGCTGTTTCCCGGTTGAGCCCACGCCAAATGGCGGCAGTAATGGTGGAACCACTGCGTGAAATGCCGGGGATAATGGCAATTCCCTGAGCAATACTGATGAAAAGCGCATCTAATGCCGTCATTGTTTCTTCATTTTTGGCGCCCGGCTTAACCCGGGAAAGAGTAAAAAGGATGCATCCTGTTACTAACAGCATAAAACCTGTAATCGCAGGAGAATCATAAAGTTTGCTAAAAAAATCACTTAGCAAAACACCCATGAGGCCTGTGGGTATAATGCCGAGAATTAGCATAAAAACAAAATGTCTTTCCTGTTTACTGTGCAAAGCATTTTTTGCCAAACGGATAATATCATGGCTGAAAACATAAAGCACCGAAAGAAGGGTGGCAAAGTGAAGCATCACTTCAAATGTAATCCCTTTAGCACTGATACCAAGTAGTTCCTGAAATATTACTAAATGACCCGAACTGGAAACCGGTAAAAATTCAGTCAGGCCTTGTATAATCCCAAGTATAATTCCTTCAAATGTCCCCATAAAGGCCTCCTGTTTAAATTTAAAACCATTTGCGTATGACTTCGCTAAAAAGGAGTAAAATCCTCCTTTTACTTGAATAATCCGGTTTAATCAGACCCTCCACCATTCTCTGAAAAGGTGTTAAAAATAATAAGATCATTATTGCTCCTCCAAGATTATAAAGTGTATGTGCGTTTGCCAGCTGACGTGGTATCAAGGCGGCGGAGGCGGCGATTAATCTGACATAAAAAGGATAAACAGGCAGGACAAGACATAAAGTAAGCAGATTAAAGAAAAGATGTGCCGCTGCCGCCTGCCGGGCCGTAAAACTGCTGCTAAAACCTGCCAACAGTGCCGTAACACAGGTGCCCACATCTGCTCCTAACATCACGGCAATGCCGCCGGCCAAATCTATCATTCCTTTTTGTGCCATGGCAATAGTTACACCAATAACGGCACTGGAACTTTGTATGACGGCCGTCAGCAGGGCACCGGCGGTAATCCCCCAAAAGGGGTGGATACCGGCAATCTGCACTAATTTATTGAACCAGGCTGTTGTACCTATAGGGGTTAAAGCTTCTCCCATGGTTTTTAGGCCAAATAAAAGTACACCTAAACCTATTAAAGCTTTTCCGCCCTGCTGAAGTTTTCCTTTACCAATGATGAAAATAAATAAACCTATTGCCACCAGGGGGACGGCATATTGATTAAGCTGAAAAGAAATCAGTTGTCCGGTAATAGTGGTTCCCACATTGGCACCAATAATTACACTTATGGCAGCACCAAGTGGCATGAGCCCGGCATCAACAATTCCTACCACCAGTACGGTAGCCAGGGAACTGCTCTGGGTCAAAGCAGTAAAAATAAAACCACACAAAAAAGCAGTAATTCTGTTTCCAGTATAACGCTGTATTGCCGCCGCAAAGGGAGTGCTCCAAAGTGCTTCCAAACCCAGTGACATCAGCTTTAATCCCAGCAAAAAAAGTACCAGTCCTAAAAATACTGCCGGCAGTATTTTCACTAAAATCACCCTATTATATTTATGCCTGAACTTTGGGTAATATTTACCCCTCATCGGTTAGGCAGAGGCGAATCAAGGTTGATATAGTTGCCAACCGATAAAAAATAAACAACCTGACTGGCAGGTTGTTTATTGATAGTCGGTAAGGTCCAGTTTAATTATACTTCCCGGCTGTAAGGCCGGGTGCAGGTAGTCACTGGGATTTGTTGAAATAACCCTCACTATTTTAGCGGCAGAGTGGTCTGACTCTTCTACTATAATAATAGCGTTATTGCGCTTAATTTCTTTGTACTGGGGAGTAAATGTTTCGCTTCCCTCCATGACCAGTGAAAGCGGTACAATTGTCCACAGCATTAGTGAAACACCTCATTCTGGTTGCGTTCATTTATCAGTTCCTGCAGTTTTTTTACTGCCTGGCTCAGTCCGCCTACTTCATCAATAAGACCGTCCCTGACGGCATCTTTACCCACCATAACCGTACCGATATCACGCGCCAGTTGATTTGTGCAAAACATTAAGCGGCGAAATTTTTCTTCACTGACGCGTGAGTGTTTGGTGACAAATTTTATGACTCTGTCCTGCATTTTATCCAGGTATTCATAAGTTTGCGGTACACCGATGACGAGGCCGCTTAAGCGAATTGGGTGGATAGTCATCGTGGCGGTTTCAGTAATAAATGAGTAGTCGGCACTGACGGCAATAGGCACACCAATACTGTGGCCCCCGCCTAAAACCAAAGATACTGTTGGTTTTGACAAAGTATCTATCAGCTCGGCAATAGCCAAGCCTGCCTCCACATCTCCCCCCACTGTGTTAAGGATGACGAGCAGGCCGTGAATATTGGGATTTTGCTCAATGGCCACAAGCTGTGGAATCACATGTTCATATTTGGTCGTCTTGTTTTGCGGGGGGAGGGTCAAGTGGCCTTCAATCTGTCCAATAATGGAGATAGTATGAATCCCGCTTTCCGGCTGCAGCGTAGCAATATTTGTCTGCCCCAGCTGATTGATATTTTGCAGGGTGTTTTCCTCATTTTGAGTTTCTTCCTTGGGCGGATCAGGCACTGGGCGCCGTCTTATTTGCGGTTTTTTATGTCTTTTAAATGATTTCATGACGGCATCACTTCCTCTTTGAGGTCTCTGTACTAGTATTTCGCCTTGCCCCATACTTATACTTGCCTTGTGCTTTTCCGCAACCAAAGGGCTATATTTCCATAATGATAGGTAAAATCATGGGCCTGCGACGCATTTTTTCCCAAATATAGCGGCTAAGAGCATCCCTGATCTGGTTTTTCACCAAAGACCAGTCGGTTTTAGCACCGTTTACCACCTTGTCCAAGGTTTTGCAGACATGTGCACGTGATTCATCCATTAAACTCTCTGACTCACGCACATAAACAAAACCACGGGAATAGATTTCAGGCCCGGCAATAATTTGTCCTGTGTCTTTCTCGATGGTAAGTGCCACAATAAAAATTCCGTCCTCAGATAAAAGTCTGCGGTCCCGCAGGACAATATTGCCTACATCACCGATGCCTAAGCCGTCAACTAGAATCTTGCCGGAAGTTGCCGAGCCGGTGACACGGCCAGAGCGAGAAGTAAATTCCAGGATTTTACCGTTCTCAACAACAAAGATATTCTCCTCAGGAATGCCTACTTTAGTTGCCAGTTTGGCATGGTGAATTAAATGCCGTGGCTCGCCGTGTACAGGGATAAGATATTTCGGTTTCAGTAAATTAAGCATTAATTTAAGTTCTTCCTGTGAGCCGTGTCCCGAGACATGAACGCCTGAAATGCTTTCATAGATCACATTGGCACCCAGTGTAAACAAATTATCGATGGTACGTGAGACCAGCTTTTCATTACCGGGGATAGGTGTGGCTGAAATAATCACCGTATCACCTGGCATTATTTCTACCTTACGATGTTCATTGCGGGAGATCCGTGTCAGGGCAGACATTGGCTCCCCCTGGCTGCCTGTGGTAAGAATAACTGTTTTGTGGGGAGGCATGGTATTCATTTCGTCAATATCAATGATGGTGCCTTCAGGCGCTTGCAGGTAGCCCAATTCCTGAGCTATGGAGACTACGTTTACCATACTCCGTCCCACCACGGCAACTTTTCTTTTATAGTGAACAGCTGCATCGATTACTTGTTGGATCCGATGAATATTGGAAGCAAATGTTGCTAAAATGATACGCTGTTTTGCAGTTCTAAAAATCTCCAGGATTGAGTTGCCCACTTCCCTTTCGGACAAAGTAAAGCCGGGGCGTTCTGCATTTGTGCTGTCGGAAAGGACAACAAGTACACCTCTTTCCCCAAAACGTGCCAAGCGATAATAATCTGTCGGCTTGCCATTGACAGGAGTCTGGTCAAATTTGAAATCGCCCGTGTAGACAACCGTGCCTACCGGGGTTTTGACGGCGATGCCGATGGAATCAGGTATACTGTGGTTGGTCCGGAAAAATTCAATTTTAAAGACACCTATTTCCAGCCTGTCTTCTGCACTGATGACATTTAAAGAGCAATCGTGTAACATATTATGCTCGCGCAATTTTACTTCCACCAAACCCAACGTCAGTTTGGTGCCGTAGACAGGTACGTTAATCTGCTGGAGCACATAGGGCAGCGCCCCGATATGATCTTCATGCCCGTGCGTCAGTAAAATGGCTTTAATTTTATCCTTGTTTTCTAATAAATAGGTGATATCCGGAATGACTATATCAATGCCAAGCATCTCGTCTGAAGGAAAAGCCAGACCGCAATCAATGATTATAATCTCGTCCTCATAACGAAGAACATACATATTTTTACCGATCTCCCCAATTCCGCCCAAGGGGATGATCTGAATTTTTTTGGTTTTCCTGGGTTTGTTTTTCGTTTTTTTCTTTTGAGAGCCGTTTGCCAATAAAGCTCACCTCCTTGAATGTGTTTGCGACCAAATATTCACTAGCTCTCATTATAACTGAAAGCAAGATCCCGATGCAAGTTAACACTCACTCAACCACAAGCAAGACGTTATTTTTTCCTCCA
>JGI24708J26588_10003030_pt1 | contig 12427 bp, 8 predicted proteins | sample BioPla1DNA2_FD_26588 | JGI IMG/M metagenome (IMG submission 26588) | reverse complement strand
GAAAAAGGAAGGCCGCCTCGCATGAGAGACGACCTTCCCGTTCTTTTGTTGTCTTTTTCGATATCACGGATACGGCTCGACAATTTGCCGTGACCCGTGACGGTCAGAGACTAGTCCTCTTTTGCTTCATCTTCCTTGAAATCGTAGTCTTTACCGGGAAGGATAGCGTTCAGAAGAATACCGAGGATCGCGGCGACGGCCAGACCGGATAGGCTGATCTTGGCATCTCCAATGGTAAAGTTGATCCCGCCGGCTGAACCCATGCTGATGCCGAGACCAGATACGAGAATGATCGTGACGATCATAAGGTTACGCGCTTTCGTCAAGTCAACCTGATTCTCAATGAGGTTGCGGACGCCGATGGCGGAAATCATACCGTAAAGGATACAGGATACGCCACCGATGGCAGGTCCGGGGATCGAGCGGATGAAGCTTCCGACGTGCGGGAAGAGACTCGCGACGATTGCGATGCATGCTGCGATACGCATGACACCCGGTGCGAAGATTCTCGTCAGTGCGAGAACACCGGTGTTCTCGCTGTACGTGGTGTTCGCGGGTCCGCCGAAGACAGCAGCCATACTCGTGGCGAGACCGTCACCGATCAGCGTGCGATGGAGACCGGGATCCGCCATGAAATTGCGACCGACCGTTGCGGAGACGGCGGAAACGTCGCCGACGTGTTCCATCATCGTCGCCAGTGCAATAGGAGCGATGGTAATGATGGCACTCACGTCAAACTTCATGATGTTTTCCTTGTAAATCGGAATCGCGACAATGCCTTCCGTCGCCTTCAGCGCACTGAAATCGACCATGCCGACTATTACAGCAACGATATAGGCGGCGATCACGCCAATCAGGATCGGAATGACGCGTAGCATACCTTTGCCCCAGATGTTTATGACGATGATCGCAATAATGGCGGTAAGCGCCACCAGCCAGTTATATGCCACGGGGACACCCTCGATAGGCCTCTGAATATCGTTCAGCGCGACCGGAGCGAGAATCAGACCGATGCCGATGATGATCGGACCGGTGACGACGGGCGGGAACCAGCGCATGACGCGTTTCACGCCGACCACTTTGATGATGAGCGCAAGCACACAGTAAATCAAACCTGCGACAAAGATACCGCCTGACGCATACGGCAGCTTGGTTGCATCAAAGCTGTCTGAGAACGGGCTGCCGGCGACGATGTTGTAACCGACAATAAACGCAAACGATGAACCAAGGAAGACAGGCACTTTGAAGCCTGTAATCACGTGGAACAGCAATGTACCGAGTCCGGCCATAAGAAGCGTCGTGTTGACATCAAGACCGGTGAGCAGCGGCACGAGAACGGTCGCTCCGAACATCGCGACGGCTTGCTGCAGTCCGAAAATAAACTGCTGAACCGGATTGATGCCTTTGAGCGAATAGATCGGATCAATACCCAATCTTACTTTTTCTTCAGTCATTGTCCATCTCCTCTCTCATTATAAGTTGTTTCCTCTAGAATGAGATTTTCTCGGCTCCACGTCGCATTCACGCATCGCGCAGGGAGAACGAACAAAAAAACCATCCAAAGCAGAAACACTTACAGATAGATTTGTGTGTATTCTACCACAATCATCGGGAGGGTGCACTGTAATTGTTTACAAGTTCACACCATATTCCGGCCTCGTTCCTGACGATAACCTACACTCTAACCTTACTAATTATTCGCAATTTCACGTCATAATACTGCATAGCGAGACGATATCTCGTGCAGCTGTACGGGTAAAAGCAGTGTACGTTCTCCGATTCGGAAACGCAATGCCAAGGCTCGGCGAATATGATAAACTGAAACACAGTCACCGGAGAGAATGATCCGGTCAGTCGATTCGGGCAGTTAGCCGTCTCTGAGACGCAACCGAACGCGGGGCCCGTGCGTTGCGGACCTGTGAACCCCGCCAGATCCGGAAGGAAGCAGCGGTAAGCGGTCATCCGCAAGCGCCGCGGGGAAACCTGATTCGGTTGCGTCTCAGGAACGGCTCTTTTTTGCAGGACGGTAACACGAAAAGCGAGGTGTACGATGGCGGAAACAGATCAACTTGCGCTCTATAGGTTGTGGCGTCCGCAGACTTTTTCGGAAGTCGTCGCTCAGGAGCAAATTGTCTATCCTCTGCGCCAGAGCGTTATCAACGGGAATTTCTCGCACGCCCTCCTCTTCTCCGGAACACGCGGCACGGGCAAGACATCCCTTGCAAAGATTTTTTCAAAAGCGATCAATTGCCTCAATCCCGATCGCGGCGATCCGTGTAACGAGTGCGAAATATGTAAAGCCGCCAATGACGGCTCGCTGATGGACATCAGCGAAATCGATGCCGCCTCACATAACAGCGTCGACCATATGAGACGCTTGACGGACGAGATCGTCTTCACGCCGCTGAGAGCGCGGTTCAAAGTCTACATCATCGATGAGGTTCACATGCTGTCCGTCGGCGCCTTCAACGCGCTCCTCAAAACGCTTGAAGAACCGCCGTCGCACGCCGTCTTCGTCATGGCGACGACGGAACCTCACCGCATACCTGCGACGATCATTTCGCGTTGTCAGCACTTTAAATTCCGTCGAATACCGAACGATGAGATCATCGAGCGTATCCGACTCATCGCCAAGAGCATTGACCTTGACGTGGATGACGGCGCTTTTGAGATGATCGCGATGCTTTCCGGCGGGGCGCTGCGCGACGCCATCAGCTTGCTCGACCAGACGAGGCAGTTAAAGACGGCACCTGTCACGCGCGACGATGTCCTGACCTTGGCGGGACTCGTACCCGATCGCTTCCTTTCCGAGACGGCGGAAGCAATCCTCTTTAAAAAACCGGAAATACTCCTCATCAACATTCAGGAGCTCGTCATGTCGGGACGCGACCTGACGAGATTCGTCACGGATCTCGGCGCGTACTTCCGAAATTTGCTCGTCGCGAGCGTTTCAAAAAGACCAGAACAACTGATTCAGCTTCGCGGTGAAGATATCGAACGGATGAAAGTGATCGCGCGACAGACGGAAACGTCGGTCTTGACGGAATTGATAGCAGGCCTCTCACAGCTCCTCGTTTCAATGCGTCTATCACCCGATCTTCGTACGACGCTCGAAATCGGACTCATCGATCTTTTGACACGATTTGGTGTCGTAAGCGGTGTAGAGGAAGCGATTTCTCCCCGCATTCATCAAAAGAAAGATATACTTCCACCTGCCCGGGAAGTCGATAGCGTGAAAATAGAACCGGAATTGGAGCCGGAACCGCAATCGGTGCCCGAGCCGGAGATTGAGACATCAACTGAGACTGATACGGGAACTGCAGAAGACAAAGCGCTCAGGGACACGGATGTGCTGAGTGTCAAAGAACCTCCGCGGGAAGAGCTCCCGAGCATTCCGGCAAAAGATGCTGATACGATCGCAGATGAGGGGGCCGTTGAAAAAACTCTGCAGGAAGAGTCTCTGAGCATTCCGGCAAAAGATGCCGATACGATCGCAGATGAGAATGATGTTAAAAAACCTCTGCAGGAAGAAGATTCGTCCCCCACCGAAGAAAATGATGACGTGACAACTCAAGATGACTCGAGCGAGCAGCCGTCATCCGACACTATGATGACGGTGAAAGGCGAGATGCCCGTACTTGACGTCTGGCGGGCCGTCCTCGACGACTTGCAGAGAGAGAGGCGTATGGACATTGCCCTCTGCGCACGCCCCGCACGCGTTCACATAGACGGCGACACGTTCGCCATTCATTTTGACGCTCATCTGAGAGGACAGCACAGCTGCCTCTCCCACGCTGACAATGCGCGCTTGGTTCAGCAGCTGCTCTCGCAGCATGCGGGCGAGAAGGTCGAGCTTCGCGTCGTCTTGGATGAGAATCACGATCGATTGGTGGGAGACTCAGCAGAGTGGGACTGGCTGAAGCAAGCGAGAGAAAAAGCGCTTATCGAAGAAATCCCGTCTCCGCGAGGAGATAACGAATAGAAAGAGAGAAGTAGATATGGCAAGAGGAAGGCGCGGATTCCCGCGTGGAGGAATGCCCGGTGGCGGCAATCAGATGAATCAGCTGATGAGACAGGCGCAGAAAATGCAGGAAGAGCTCGCCCTAGCCCAAGAGGAAGTCGCGGAAATGAAAGCCGAAGCGTCGGTTGGCGGCGGTGTCGTCCGCGTCGTTCTGGGCGCTGGACATCAGATTGAAGAACTTGTAATCGATCCTGCCGTCGTCGATCCCGACGATGTCGAGATGTTACAGGATCTCATTACGGCGGCCGTAAACGACGCCGCGGCAAAACTTGACGAAATGGCGGAGGCGAGAATGTCGCAAGTCACAGGCGGCGGACTCGGTTTCCCCGGTTTCTGACGATGGCGTATCGTTACTCACCTGCCATCGCGAAGCTGATTAACGCGTTCGCGAAACTTCCGGGGATCGGACAAAAATCGGCACAGCGCCTCGCTTTCCACATTCTCGACGATAAGAAAGAGGACGCGCTCGCGCTCGCCGATGCGATTCGCGACGCCTGCAGCTCCGTTCGTCTCTGTTCCGTCTGCTGCAACCTGACTGAAGACGACCCCTGTGACATCTGCCGTTCCGCCACGCGAGACAGGACACGTATCTGCATTGTCGAAAATCCGCGCGATGTCGCCGCGATGGAACGTGTCCACGACTACCGCGGCCTTTATCACGTTCTTCACGGCGTCATTTCTCCGATGCATGACATCGGTCCTGAAGACGTCAAATTGCGGGAGCTTTTCGTTCGCCTGCGGGAACACGATGAAATCGAAGAGATCATACTCGCCACGAACCCGACGATCGAGGGAGAGGCGACAGCNCTGTACATCGCACGCCTGTTGAAACCTTCCGGCATCCGNACGACGCGCATCGCGCACGGAATCCCGATGGGCGCCGCACTNGAATATGCCGACGAAGTGACGCTCTCGCGCGCTTTTCAAAATCGTCAGGAAGTCTGATNGCCCGCACTTTCAGGTCGCTTGTAATCAAATTAATAACAACTTGGAGTGACAAACTTAAGAGCGGTCGCCTTATATCGAAATAGTCCTTATTTACGTGACGGCGCTTTTTCCGCTGCAGAAAAAATGTCGCGCAAGATGGAAGGCGCCGCCGAGGTTTTGATAGCGACCCCGTGCGCGACGATCATCGTGCGGTATCCCGCCCTGAACGTCAACTGGTGTTCCTGCGTGCTGACGGCGAGCAGCCGCGAGATGAGTTCCATTGCACGCTCGTTTGCTTTCGTTGATTCATCCAGAATCAATTCGACATCTTCTTCAGACCGATAAATGCGCGCAAACCCGGCGCGCTCACCGAAAGATCTGATATAGGAAATATCGAGCAGAGCGATCGTTTCATCAGGCGGATCGCCATAGCGGTCGGTCAGCTCGTCGAGGACATCGCGGTAATCGTCGATCGTGTCGATCGACGCGATACGACGGTAGATATCAAGGCGCTCATCGCTTTCGCTCACATAACCGGAAGAGAGAATCGCGTCTACAGGAAGATCGACAACTGTTTGAACGCGGCTGGGCGTCGGCTCAAGTCCTTTCGCCTCTCTCACGCTCTCCTCCAGCATCCTCGTGTAGAGATCGTACCCGATCGACTCGAGGTGTCCGCTTTGCTCGGCACCGAGCAAGTTCCCGGCGCCGCGCACTTCCAAATCGCGCAGCGCGATCTGGAAACCCGAACCCAGTTCCGTAAAATCACGAATCGCCGCAAGGCGTTTTTCGGCCGCTTCGCCGATCACGCGGTCGGGACGGTACGTGATCAAGGCGTATGCCTGCCGCTCCGAACGGCCTACGCGACCTCGTATCTGATAAAGCTGCGCGAGACCGAACCGATCGGCGTCTTCAACGATCAATGTATTGACGCGAGGCATATCGACGCCCGATTCTATGATCGTCGTACAGACGAGCACATCGTATTCGCCATCTAAAAACGCCTCGATTACGGTTTCCAGTTGCCTCTCCGTCATTTTCCCGTGCGCGACAGCAAACCGGACGCCCGGCATCTTTTCCGCCAATTCCGCTGCGCGCTGATCGATTTTATACGTATTGTTAAAGAGATAAAATACTTGTCCGTGACGAGCGTGTTCGCGCAGGATCGCGTCGATGACAAGTTCTTCGTCGTATTCGATCACCGCCGTCCTGATAGGCAGGCGATCTTCAGGACCTTCTTCGAGAAGCGAGATATCGCGCATGCCGCCAAGTGATAAGTGGAGCGTCCGCGGAATCGGCGTCGCCGTTAACGTGAGCACCTCGACGGAGGGAGAGAGAGCTTTGATCATCTCTTTGTGATCGACCCCGAATCGCTGTTCTTCATCGATCACGAGCAATCCGAGCTCCTTAAAGGCGACATCTTTCGACAAGAGACGATGCGTACCGATCACGATATCGACTTGACCGCGCGCGAGGTCAGTGAGCGTCTTTGTCTGCTCTTCGCGGCTGATGAAGCGAGAGAGTTCCCGCACCTCAACGGGAAAGGAACCCAATCTCTCCTGCAAATTACGAACGTGCTGACGGACGAGAACCGTTGTAGGCGCCAAGAGCGCCGCCTGTTTCCCCTCCATCACGCACTTGAACATCGCGCGAAAACACACTTCCGTCTTGCCGAAACCGACATCTCCGCAGATGAGGCGATCCATGACCTTATCGCTCTCCATATCACTTTTTATTTCAGCGATGACGCGAAGCTGGTCACTTGTCTCCTCGTAAGGAAAAGATTCTTCGAATTCCTTCTGCCATTGAGTGTCGGGGCCGTAGACGTGCCCTTTGATGGACTCCCTCTCGGCGTAGAGCGAGATGATGTCGGTGACGAGACGCCTGATCGATGACCGGGCGCGTTCTTTCCTGCGCCGCCACCCGGCGCCTCCCATATGGGAAAGCTGCGGTTTCGTATCGCCGACCGGAATGTAAGGCGAGAGATACTCTACGCGATCAACGGGTAACCGCAACAAGCCGTCGCGATACTGAATCGTCAAATAGTCACGCGTCCCGTCGCTCGTCGTGATCGCTTCCGTCCCCTCGTAGCGCCCTATTCCATAATCTTCATGGACGACAAGTGAACCGGGTGAGAGATCCTGATAAAAAATTTCGCGTTGTGAGCGTTTTTTTCTGCGTGTCTTCCGCCTGCTGACGCCGTAGAGATTTTCAGTGCCGACGACGAGCAAAGGCAATTCATCGATCACAAAGCCTCTGGGAAACAATCCCGGGAGAACGACGGCCGTCTCCACCCCGTGATCGAGCAAAAAGAGTGACAGGTTCTCGGCACGTTCGTCCGAGCCGGTAAACAAAAGAACCGTACCGCGATCTTTCAGTACGCGCGCGACATCTGCCGCAACCTTGTCAGGTCGACTTCGATAGCGATTGACGGATCCTGCACGAAGCGATATGTTCGGGGCGCCCGGGAGACCGTTCCCGGAAGCGGGCATATCGACGAGGGCGATGAAGCGTCGCTCATTTTCGATCATGCGAAAGACATCGGGCGGCGCAACCTGACAGTCTTCCGAAAATGAAAAAGTATCGCCCTTTTCCATATAGTCTGATAATCTCTGCATAAACCCCGCATGCGCGCTGTCTAGTCTTCGCGAAAAAGTTAGCGGCTCGTCGAGAAAAAACAGCGGCGACGCTTCTCGGACAAAATCTGTCACCGTGGAGATTTCGTCATCGATGAGAGGCAAGAGGCGGTCAAGCGACGGAAAATGAAGCTTTTCCCTGAGTCGCTCCGCGTCACGATAGCCGTTTGCCCGAAGCTTCTCCATCACGTCGCGTCGGACTCCTTCCCGATGATATCGTTCCAAATTCTCCGCAATCGCGGTTTCAAGACGCTCCGCTGTAATCGTCCGTTCGTCTTCCGTCATAACGATCTCGCGCGCCGGCGCGATATCCGCGTGCTGAATGACGCGCGTCGACCGCTGCGTGTCGGGATCGAAGACTTTCAGTTCGTCGATCTCGATATCAAAAAAGGAAACGCGGATCGCCTCAAATCGATCGCGCATAACATCGGGCGGCAAAACATCGACGATGTCGCCGCGGCGCGCATACTGACCCGGTCGCTCCACTTGCGGCACGCGCTCATATCCGGCTGTGACAAGACGGCGCTCCAGAGTATCGGGACGCATCTCTTGTCCCGTCTTAAGACTTGTAACGAAACGACCATAAATCTTCGGCGAGCGCACGCGTTGGAGCGCCGCATCGGCAGGGATGATAAGGACGCGAAAATCATGCTTCAGAAGACGTGTGAGGACCGCGGAACGTAATAATTCGCGGTCGCGGTTGATCGCTCGCGCATCGTAGAGCGAGAGCTCCCGGCAGTGAAATGTCAAAATGCTTTCCTCAGGAATCAGCGCAGCCAGTTCTTCCCGCAGTGAGCGTGCACGCGCCTCATCCGGCACGAATACGCAAGCCTTGCGGCTCGTCTTCTCTTCCAAAGAAGCGATTAAGAACGATTTGGCGGAATCGACCAGACCTGTAACGTTGAGAGGCGCGGCATCAGCAATATGGCGCAGAATAGTTCGACCGGCATCCGAGCAGAGGAGGAGATCGGACGCATCAGACCAAACAGTCGTCACTTCTTCCCCGCGATAACTTAACACGGCTCTCTATCATCCTCCTCCGAGCCTTGACCGTCCGCGTCAACAGATGCTTGAGCCACTGCCCCTGCCGTCTTCGACTTTTCCTGCGACTCATCAACGTCGGGTGAGCTCTTCCTGTTGAAACGCTCCTGCGCGACCTGATGTTCACCACGGAGAATCAACTCCGTCGCGTCGGCGGCATCTTCCAAAGATCTCGCTACATCCTGTTCTTCACGGCGACCGATCTTATCGAGAACAAAGGCGACGATATCGCCCACGGGCCTCGGACCGATGCCGATGCGCACCCTCCAAAAACGTTGATCCTTGAGATGGTTGATAATTGACTTCATGCCGTTATGAGAACCGGCGCTCCCCGACTCGCGTATTCTGATCCGACGTAGCGGAATGTCATAATCATCGTATAGGACGATGATTCGATCGGTCGGTATCTTATAGAAAGACACGGCACGTATAAGACTTTCGCCGGAAAGGTTCATGTAAGTGTTGGGTTGAAGAAGCAGTACGCGTTGCCCGGCAATCCTGCCCTCTCCCGTCACTCCGCCGAAACGACGACGTCGCAACGTGATTCCATGGCGCTTCGCGATCAGATCGACAGCCATTCGGCCGACATTGTGCCACGTTCTATCGTAGCGCCGTCCGGGGTTTCCGAGCCCGACAATGAGCCAGCGGCCATCCATCAGACGTTCTCCAAAATAATGTGACGACGAAAGGCGCGTGAACATTCATAACGAGGTGATGCGTTTATGACGTAATCACGTCCTGCTCTCGCGCCCTCGCGGAGCAGTCGTTCGCTAACTGTTTTTAACGCCAACCCCGGACGGTTGTTGTCCCGCGACAGATGGCTGAGGGCGAATGCTTCCGTGCCCGTATGTAATAGCTGCGCAGCGGCATCGCCGGCATCGAAATTGGAGAGATGACCGTGACTTCCGGCAATGCGATTTTTTAAAAATCGAGGATACGACCCGGACTCCAGCATCTCGGGATCGAAGTTCGCCTCGAGATAGACGACGCGACAGCCCGCGAGCGAATCGCCAACCTCTGAAGAAAAATGTCCCAAGTCGGTCGCCACGCCGATGTCGCCTCCTATTGAACTAATACGGAAACCGACGGGATCCGAAGCGTCGTGCGGTATAGAGAAGGGCAACACGACCGTATCGCGGATCGTGAACGCTTTGCCGGGTTCGATGATGCGGACGAGCGCTTCATCAATATTTCCGAGTATTTTCCGTGCGTTCTCGAACGTACTCATTGTTGTATACAGGGGAATTCCGTGACGTCTCATGACGACACCGATACCGGAACAATGGTCGATGTGTTCGTGCGTCAGGAGCAACGCGTCGACATCAGCCACGTCTTCACCGACTGACCGGAGAGCGAGAGCGAACTGTTTCCCGTTTAAACCGCAGTCAACCGCGATCCGTGCCGACTCCGTACGGATATACGTTGAATTCCCGCTCGATCCTGAACGCAATGACAGCGAAAAAACGCTCATGCGTCTCCACTTTCAACGCGCGAAATAACGGCACCGAGACTTGTCAGTTTCTCGACAAAATGCTCGTAGCCGCGCTCAATTCTGTCAATATCGAAAACTTCCGTCGATCCATTGCCGGCAAGTCCGGCCATCACCATGGCGGCGCCGGCCCGCAAATCGCGTGCCGTAACGCATGAACCCGTCAGTTTGGCTCCGCCCTGAACAACCGCGAGGCGGCCTGATGTGATGATGTTGGCGCCCATCATACGCAGCGCATCGACGTACTGGAAACGATTTTCCCAGACATTCTCAATCATGCGCCCCGTACCCTCCGCGACACACAGGAGTACCGTCGCTTGAGGTTGAAGATCTGTCGGAAATCCGGGATACGGCATCGTTTTATAGCTCGTAGCTCGAAGCGTATCGCCCTCGGCAAGATAAACGCGAATCGAATCCTCGCCTTCCTCAACCGTTACGCCCATTTCTTGCAACTTGGCCGACAAGGGCTCCATGTGCTTTGGAATGACGCCTTCGACCGTAATATCACCGCCCGTCAAAGGCGCCAAAATCATGTATGTCCCCGCTTCAATCTGATCGGGAATGACGGTGTACTCTTTGTCGCCCGGAAGCATCGGCCGCCCGTTGATCCGGATAACATCGGTACCGGCTCCGCGGATATCGGCACCCATCGCGTTCAGAAAGTTGGCGACATCTACGATGTGCGGTTCGCGCGCGGCGTTGTCGATGACCGTTTTTCCTTTCGCCTTGACAGCCGCCAGCATGATATTAACGGTCGCGCCGACGCTGACCGTGTCCAAGAAAACACCGCCTCCCGTCAACTCGTCCGCCGAACACGTCACGATGCCTCGCCCGACATCGGTTGTCGCGCCGAGCGCTTGGAAACCCTTAAGATGAAGGTCGATCGGACGCACGCCGAAATCACACCCGCCGGGCATACGCAAAGCTACTTTTCCGAATCGTCCCAAAAGAGCTCCGAGCAAATAGTAAGACCCGCGCAATTCAGTCACACGCGAGTGTAATGCCTCGTGCGTGTTGATCGTACGTGCGTCGAGCCGCACCCTTCCGGGTGCGAGGTACTCGATCGTCGCGCCGATATCGCTGAAAATCTGAAGCAACACATCGATATCGCTGATAGCGGGAAGATTGTCAATGATACACGGTCCGTCGATGACCATCGCCGCTGACAAAACGGCGAGCGACGCATTTTTCGATCCNCCGATTTTTACATGTCCTTTAAGAGGATTGCCCCCCTCGATTAAATAACTACGCAAATGAACCTCTTTTCAAATCGCCTCGCGCCCCCTCCGCGAAAGGCGGTATGTTTTCTTCGCATCAATCGTCTTTACGATCCCGTACGATAATGGACTTTTCTATCTATTATATCAAGGAGTCCCCGCAAATCGAATGCTCCCGTATCGTCCATAATGTCATCATCATCCGAAAGTTCCCCGAGCCATTTTCGAACAGTCTCGTGTGCGGCTGTAGCAACGGCATCGCGAGGTTTCTCTTTATTGGATACTTCGAAAAGCGAGTCGCGGAGAATGCGCCGCGCGCTCGGCAGGAATAAGGTGAACTGGCTACCGACGCCGAGTTCGCTCTCCGCCTCGATACGTCCGCGCTGCATCCGCGCCAATTCCTGCGCTATGGAAAGTCCGAGCCCGGTTCCGCCGAAGGCACGCGAACCCGTCTTATCGACTCGATAAAAGCGCCTGAAAATATTGTCCAAGTCTGATTGTTTGATACCGACACCGTCATCGACAACCTTAATATAAAAATCGTCCACGATGTTTCCAGCGTAGACGCGAATGCTTCCGCCCGCTTCCGTATAGTGAATCGCGTTGACCACCAGATTCGTCAAAATCCTTTCTACGGACGATCGGTCGGCAAGAACTGTCGCATGGCGCGACATCACGGAGAAATCGAGGGAGATCGATTTGGCGGAAGCCTGATCCGCAAGCCTGTCACAAATTTGGCGTGCGCATTCCGCGAGATCGAAAAGCGTCATCTGGACGTGCAGGCGGCTGCTGTCAATCGTCGACAAGAGCAGGAGGTCCGCGATCAGGCGCTCCATACGGATCGAGTCGTCATAGATACGCGCGACATCGGATTTGATATCTGTCCTGTTCTTCTCGTCAATGCCCCAATCGAGCAACGTTTCCGAATACGACTTGATTGTCGTCAGAGGCGTTTTCAATTCATGCGATACATTGGCGACAAATGCCTTACGCTGCTCCTCCTGACGGCGGAAGTGCGTGACATCCTGTGCAGTTATGATATGCCCGCCGAAACGTTCTCCGCCGACCCGGAGAGGATGTTGCTGACAGACAAGCCTCA
>JGI24708J26588_10003027_pt1 | contig 12432 bp, 12 predicted proteins | sample BioPla1DNA2_FD_26588 | JGI IMG/M metagenome (IMG submission 26588) | reverse complement strand
TTTATCGCGTTTGCCGTCCTGATGCTGCTGGGTTTGGGCATGCATATCGGTAGTTCCCAATGCGGCAAGCGGCGTCCGTCCATAAAAAACTTCCCGCCCTTCACGATCATGCCTTTTGCCCAGTGATTCGGCCAAGAGCTGAACATACCACTCGCCCACTGATTTCATATTATCCCCATAAGGCATAAAGACTTCAATATCCTGCCCGTACTTCTCAGCTGCAATATACTTTAACACCGCATTTAACATGGCAGGGTTACGCCAAATATCTTCGGTCTTGCATGCCTCATCCATCGCCCGTGCACCAGCCAAAAAACCGTCAATATCAAACCCGATGCAGGCCGCAGTAACCAGCCCAACATCACAGAAAACGCTAAACCGCCCGCCGACGCCGTCCGGCACACTAAATGTCGGCCAGCCCATTTCATTAGCTAACTTCCCAAGCAGCGTTGCCTTTTCCCCTTGCCCAGGATCAGTAACAGCCACAACCTCAACATCTATCAAATCGCTATGATTTTTAAGGGCGTCGTACACCACCATAAAATTCGACATAGTATCCAATGTCGATCCAGACTTGGAAATGACAATCAACAAAACCTTGTACTTGTCACCCCCTAAATCCCCTCTCGAGAGGGGTGCCCGCCGGGCGGGGTGTGTCCCATCGCCAAAACTCTCGTTACTGTCATTGCGAGGATACTCCGCCGACGTGGCAATCTCATTCCGCGCCGCCCCCACCAAATGCTCTATAATTTCACTAGTCCGCCGCGGATCAATATTATTCCCGCTAAAATAAAGCTCGGGGTATCCTTCGCGTTCCGCAACCGTCTTTGTATTCCAAAACTCCCCACAATGCACATCAAAGAGCACCTTATTGCCCAGAAAGGACCCGCCTATACCAAACGAAACCACAGCATCGACATTATGACGCAACGACTGCCCGAATTCCCTGAGCCGCGCTATAGAGTCCGGCGAATTCAAATTACCTTCCTGCACATAAGGTAACTCAGTAAACAGCACATTCTCCGGTTCGCCGTCCTTCGAAAGATGCCCCCGTACCTCACCCGTCTGCCGCATATGTAAAATAGCCTGATGAGCTTCCTTTATCCGCCCGCTAAGCTCATCAATATCGGTCTGATCTACCTTGCCCGTACCAAACAAATTCGTATAGTCAAATGCAAACCCAGAGCTTAGTCTTAAAAACATCTTGTTTTCAGCCATTTAATAGCCCTCCGATTCACTAACCGCAAAGTACGCTATGTTCGCAAAGGGTACCCGTGATTAGTCTTTTTTGTTAATACGACCCTCTTAATGCCACTCGAAAGACTTGGGACATTAAAGTTTAACAAAAGCCCTAATTGAAGGTTTGTAATCTTTAAATAAGAAATGACTTGTGCAGTATGAATAGCTGAAAAATGTTCCACGGCTTTTAACTCAACAATTAATTGATTACCTACTAAAAAATCCACCCTGCCTTCTCCCACGCTATAACCCTTATAATTAAGCTTAATCATTTTCTGTCTATCAAAAGGAATACACCGTAGAATAAATTCTCTGGCAAGCGCTTCTTCGTAGATACCCTCTATATACCCAGGCCCTAGTATGCTATGTACTTCTAGTGCTGCACCAATTACTCGATTAGCTAATTTTTCGAGGTCATCACTAATCATATTCTCGACCACCATCTTGTATGAATTATACACAATAACAAATTAAAGATTACCGCACGAACCATCGTGCGGCAAACCCTTTGCGACCTTCGCGTACTTTGCGGTTAAACAGTAAATCCATTTGGCTTATTCCTATGCCACTCCCAAGCTGACTTAATTATAGTCTCAAGATCGCTATACAACGGTTTCCATCCTAATTCCGCCCGTATCTTAGCCGATGAAGCAACTAATACCGCCGGATCTCCTGCCCTGCGCTCTACTTCACGCACTTTGAAATCAACTCCTGTAATAGCCTTAGCCTGATCAATAACCTCACGCACAGTAAAGCCAGTCTGTGACCCTAGATTATAAATCCTCGGCTCACCACCAGATACCAGATATTTGAGCGCTAACACATGAGCTGTTGCCAAGTCAGTAACATGAATATAATCACGCACACAAGTGCCATCACTGGTAGGATAATCCGTACCATAGATATCTATTGAATTACGCTGCCCAAGTGCGGTTTTTAGGATAAGCGGGACAAGATGTGTTTCCGGATTATGGTCTTCCCCGATCATACCATCAAGTTGCGCTCCGGCAGCGTTAAAATACCGAAGCGACACATATTTCAAGCCGTATGCCTCAGCAAAGTCGGCTAACATACCCTCAATCACTAACTTAGTCCGGCCATATACATTTGTCGGGCAAGTCGGCATATCCTCGGTAATCGGCCATTCATTCGGTTCACCATAAACAGCCGCAGTAGATGAAAACACAATCTTACTAACGCCGCACTCTCTCATTGTATCCAGCAGAGACAAAGTAGCTACAACATTATTATGATAGTATTTCGAAGGCTGCTGCATCGATTCGCCAACCAAACTATCAGCAGCAAAATGAACAACTGCCTCGATGTCATGCTCTCGAAGTACCCTCGCTAACAGATCACGGTCGCGAATATCCCCCGTGACCAACTTAACCCCTCTGGGTACAGCAGATTCATGCCCTTTTGACAAATTGTCATAAACAATTACGTCATTATTCTCCCTAACAAGCTCATGCACAGTATGCGACCCTATATACCCAGCCCCACCTGTAACCAAGATCTTCATAATCAAACCTCCTGAATTCATCGTCTGTCATTGCAATCTCGCTAATCCTGTCTGAAAGGGGTGGCCCGCTGGCTGTGGTGTGTTATCGTCTATTCCTGGTCCTCTTCAGCCTGCAGTGTTGCAGCCAATTCCCCATTAAATATCGGCTTCATAGTCCTAAACAAATACCGTAAAAATTTTTCTCTCAGTTCCGGTCTTTTGAGTGCATAGTCAATAGTAGCCTCTAGATATCCTTGTTTATCACCAATATCATACCGACGGCCATCAAAGTTGTAGGCATATACAGATCTAATATCAGCTAACCGCCTAAGAGCATCGGTAAGCTGTATCTCCCCCCCACGACCTGGCTCAGTGCTCTCCAATAGTTCAAAGATTTCAGGCTCTATTATGTATCTTCCTAATACAGCCAATTGTGACGGAGCTTCTTCAATAGCAGGCTTTTCTACCAAATCAAGAGCTTTCCAAAGATTATCCTTAATAATAGTTGGCTTTACAATTCCATAGCTCGATACCTTATCGCGAGGAACTTCTTGTACACCAAGAACACTACCGCCATAGTCTTCATAAACATCAATCAGTTGCTTGAGGCAAGGCACACTTGAGTCTACTATATCATCGCCTAGTAATACCGCAAAAGGCTCATTACCGACAAACTGTTTCGCGCAAAGCACCGCATGGCCAAGACCTTTAGCTTCTTTTTGTCGCACGTAATGAATTGTCACGTCGGCAATTTCCTGCACTAGCCCAAGCAAATCATATTTGCCCTGATCCTTAAGCGTAAGCTCAAGCTCAACAGCTCTATCGAAATGGTCTTCAATCGCCCGTTTGTTACGTCCCGTTATTATTAAAATTTCTTCGATACCAGACTGAATAGCTTCTTCTATAATAAACTGAATCGCCGGCTTATCAACAATAGGCAGCATTTCCTTAGGCTGCGCTTTAGTAGCAGGTAAAAACCGCGTCCCCAACCCCGCCGCCGGAATAACTGCCTTACGAATCTTAGCTTTATTTTGCAACATTATCGCCCTCTCCATATTCTCTCTACAATATAATACGCAGTATAATATTATTACGTAATTCGATATATCAATTTTTTCTCCTGCGTATATAGCCTGTAAATTGTCCCCATGTCATTGCGAGCACAGCGCGGCAATCTCATCCTAATCCCCTCTTGAGAGGGGGCCACCGTCGCCTATGAAACGTTAATATGGCCGAAAGACGTACTAATATAACTCGACGTACTTAAACAGCATCGTCAGGCCGGGGTGTGTTTTCTAGGTGGCTCACGCAAAAATCCCTCACATAACGTGAGGGATTCTAAACTACCTATTAATTTCAGCCAATAACTCTTCAGTCTTCTCTTTCAACAACTTCTCATCACACCGAGTCTCAACATTCAATCTCAACACCGGCTCTGTATTGGAACTCCGTACATTAAACCGCCAATCATCAAACTCTACACTAAGCCCGTCGGTACGATCAATGCTTGCCCCTTGAGTAAACTTCTCCTCAATCCTAGCTATGACATCTTGGGCATCCTTTACGGTAGAATTAATCTCACCGCTTATAGGATAGCAAACTACTCGTTCCTGCATCAGCACCGACAGCGGTTTACCTTCCCGGCACATAATCTCCAGCATCAGCAACCACGGAATCATGCCACTATCGCAATAGGAGAAATCACGGAAGTAGTGGTGAGCCGACATTTCACCACCATATACTGCATCTTCCTGCCGCATGCGCTCCTTGATAAACGCATGCCCGCTCTTGGTCTGTACCGGTACGCCGCCGGCCTTTTCAACCAATTCTATTGTATTCCAAGTCAAGCGGGGATCATGAATAATCTTAGCGCCAGGGTACTTCTGCAAAAAGGCCTGCGCTAAGAAGCCGACGACATAGTACCCTTCAATAAATTCACCCTGCTCATCGAAGAAAAAGCACCTATCGTAATCGCCATCCCAAGCTATACCTACATCCGCGCCAGTATCGCGCACAACCTTAGCGGTAGCCTCACGGTTTTCGACGAGCAGTGGGTTTGGTATACCATGCGGAAAAGTTCCGTCAGGCTCATGATTTACCTTAATAAACTCAAACGGCAAAAACTTCTCTAACTGATCAATTACCGGTCCGGCACAGCCGTTACCGGCATTAACTACTACCTTCAAGGGCTTAAGTGCCGAAATATCAACATAAGTCAGCAAATGCTGAATATAGTCCGGCATAACATCGATTTCAGTTACCGTCCCAACAGCCTGATTTACCGGTGCAAAGGTCCCTGTAACTGCCAGTTCCTCAATGTCTTTAAGCCCGCTGTCACTGCTTATCGGCCTGGATTCTTCTCGTACTAATTTCATACCATTATAATCCTGCGGGTTATGGCTGGCAGTAATCATAATGCCGCCGTCCAATTTTAAATGTGCGGTGGCAAAATAAATCATCTCAGTGCCGCAAATGCCAATATCAACAACATCACACCCGCCCTCGGTCAGTCCCTTAACCAACGCTGCCCGAATAGCCGCTCCCGTAAGCCTGATATCCCGCCCGACAGCAACCTTCTTAGCCTTAAAGATTTCAACATAGGCCCGCCCAACCCGGTACGCTAACTCCTCATTAAGTTCATCCGGCACCTTACCGCGAATATCATAAGCCTTAAACGCCGTCCGTTTTAATTCCATTATTTATGCACCTCTTTCCAAACTTTTCATACTGTTAATTTTATAGAGCAAAGTCCTCCTAAACTGTCATTGCGAGCGCAGCACGGCAATCTCATTCCCCGTAAAACACTTTAACATTCTATGACTCCTTATAAAATATATTCCATACTTTTAGTTTCTTTCATTAAAGATATTCTCCTTCTCGGCCGTTAGTTTAATAATATAAAAGCTGGCAAAGCAAAAATTGCTCTGTCAGCTTAATTTGTCTTTGCTGGCGCAGCGCGGCAATCTCAGAACCTCACAATATCATCTTCCTCTAAATAATCCCCGTTCTGCACTTCAATAATTTCAAGCGACAGTTTCCCCGGATTATCCAGCCGATGCTTAGCCGCTGCCGGAATAAATATACTCTCATTCCTATGTACCATCTGCTCAGTATCATCAATGATTATCCTAGCGGTTCCCCCAATTACTACCCAGTGCTCGCTGCGGTGATAATGAAGATGCAAGCTTAAACCATGTCCGGGAGCCACCATGACTTTTCTTATCCGATACCCCCGCCCCTCACCGAGGATAGTATAGGTTCCCCACGGGCGAAATACTGTGGTATGCCGGTCTGCTTCACGGCGGCCAAGCTTTCTTAAATCACCGACTAAATCCTTAACCTTCTGGGATTCGCCTTTTTTAGCTACTAAAATAACGTCATCAGTTTCAACAACTAATAAATCTTTAAGTCCAATCCCCGCCAGCAGGCGGCTCCGCCCCAGCATAAGCGTGTGAGAACATTCCAGAGGAAGGCAGTCGCCCCTTAAAGCATTACCGTCCGAGTCTTTTTCTAAAACATCATAAATTGCGTCCCATGAACCAATATCATTCCAATACGCTGTTAAAGGTATAGTAACAACTTTGGCAGAATTCTCCGCAATGGCATAATCAAAAGAGATATCCGGCATATCGGCAAAGTTACTCATGGCGCTCTCAAAATTTCTATCAATTATATTATATAACTGCGGCTGATGAAGGCTTAGTTCTTCAAGCAGACAACCGATTGTAAAACTAAACATACCAGAGTTCCAATAATAGTTACCTGCGTTTAGATATTCCTGCGCCGTCTTTTTATCCGGCTTTTCACGGAAAGAACTTACATGATAACTATCCCCCACCTGTTTGCCTGCCTGGATATAGCCATAGCCGGTCTCAGGTTTATCCGGCTTTATCCCGAAAGTCACTATTTTGTCTTTAGCTGCCGCAACCCCTTGCCTTACGACGGCAAGGAAGCTTTCTGCCGGGCGGATAATATGGTCTGATGGCGTAACAAACAAGACTTCACCACTGTCCGCCCCCAACATATCTAAGCAAAATCGCGCTGCCAGCGCAATAGCCGGCGCCGTATTTCGCCCCACTGGTTCTTGCAGTATATGAGCCCCTGCAGCACCCACCTCAGCCAGCTCATACTGAACATGATGAAAATACTTCTGACCTGTCACAATAACTATATCCTTCGGCGAAACTATCGGCAAAAACCGCCGCACAGTCTGCGCCAGCAGCGACTTTTTGCCGTCAATCTTAAGAAATTGCTTAGGTAAATCAGTTCTGGATAACGGAAACAACCGCGTCCCGCCGCCCCCAGCGAGGATAATCACCTTCATCCAACGCACCCTCTTTTAAAGCAATTAGGGTGGCAAGGGCCCCAGAACTAATATATGATTGTCAAGTTCATTACTGAACACCCAAACTAATTTCTGTATTTGTCATTGCGAGCGCAGCGCGGCAATCCCTGTTTACAAACTTAATCCCCCACTGCTAAGTGAGGGACTAAGTTTCGTCTATTCCCCTCTATTAAGAGGGGTGGTCCGCAGGCCGAGGCGTGTCCAATCTTCCGACTTTTTGACAAAAGCCACAACCAGTTTTACATACTCTCGCAAATCATCAAGATGCTTTTCAATGACTGCCTGCACGATGGCCAGATTAACCGCCTGATAATCATGCACAGCTATATTGCGAAAGCCAACCATAGCCTGCATTTTTTGCGCTATCTCTTCGCCAATCACTCCGCCTTGGTGCAGCAAAGCAAAAGCATCCCGACTATTTTGCGGCAGTCCTAGCTTAAGTTCTGCTACGATATGCATAGCTAAATCAATCGATGCCTCACAAGCACGCTGAATATTTAAAATGATTGAGTCCTGCTTAGTGAAATTATTAAGGTTAGCTGGATTTCCTTCATATTCTTCGTAAATCCGCTGCAAACAGCGCTCAATGATCTGAGCCTTGTTGTAAACCACATCAATAACCATAGATACTGCCCTGCCTTTCGATTTGCCGCAAAACAACAGCCCGCTGTTCATTTAGCGTGGCATATTCTTTGAATGTTTTCATATAAAAACGCGCCCGGCGTACTTCATCAGAGCAATAAATAACCTTCCCGCCGCTGACAATCTGAGCCTTCATCACGGTAGAAGCCAAATTCAAATTTATGAGGTCAACATCCCTGCCAACCAAAACTGCAATTCTTTGTGCCAGCACAAATACCTCATAAGAGTCTAGCTCAATTTCACCAAGATAAGCTATATCAATATCACTATCGTCACGAGCCATGTCTTTTCCATACGAGCCAAACAAAATAACTAAATATGCTTCCGCTCGCTTTATCAATAGATCATTAATGGCCTGTATTGGAATACCTAGCTCCATCTGACTTCCTCCTGAACAAGATACGATTATATCTATTATACCACAATTATCCATAAAAAAATAAAACTGCAGTTCTCCTGCAGTAATTGGTTGTCAATCAGAGCCGCTTTAAAATGTTACGTATTTCTTCTGGGAGCCGTTTTGCACTTTCATAAACTTTATCAGCAATATCCGGATTATAAGTATGAGCTGTCATATTTCTATCTTCGAGCATTTCGAACCAAATATCAATATCGTCGATAAATCCTAACTCAAAACTGCTCCTTATCACCTGTCGCGGTGAATTTACATCTATCCCTTCAATTTTTAGGGCTTTTTTGAGCAATTTCCAAGATAGCTCAAAACAATATTCGAATCGTTGGATTGTCGCGTCTCTGACTATTACTGAAAAAGGCTCTTCAAGTACCTCATCCAGTGTAGCCAGCGCTTTATTTAGACGATTTATGAGAAAAGTGAGTTCTTCTTTCTTTGTTTCCATATTTCCACCCCTCCCCGCAGCGCAATCCTTATAAATTCTGAGTTAAGATTTGTAAAGTCAACCAAATCCACCCGTGCTGCAATAGGCATTTCTTCTAGTTTATCTTTTAGCTCTGTCAGCATTTGTGGCGATATCTGGTCGGCATAGTACCCTATATCATAATCTGACCGCTCATGAGCCTTACCTGTAGCCCGCGAACCAAATAGAAATATATCGGCGTCAATATTTGAGAACGCCTGCAAAACATTTATCTTAATTGCCTCCCGCTCGTGGTAAACAGTAATTCCATCCTCGGCCAACACCCTATAACCCAATTTTTTCATAGGTCGCCACTCTTGCCGCTGTAACAGCGGATGCCGGGTAGATAGTCGAATGAACGAACCATTCATAAACATAATCCTCCACTCTGGCTGATTCTTATTTATATTATACATATTATACCACAATCACTCAAAAAAAAATAAAGCCGACAGAACATGACAAGTATTCTGCCAGCATTATAAACATCGTACTAATTATAAACAACCTTATCCGCAAAAATCATTGCGTCCTTAATATGCCTTGCTAAATGAGGTTTAAGCTCGAGAGCCTTGTTTTCCGCAGATTCTCGTGAATATCCTGAATCGCGCAAAAAGATATAAGTACTAACCATCTCAAGGTATTGTGAGTCTTTTTCACTTAACATTTCAAGTTTGCTAAGATTTATTGTAAAACTAAGTCCGGCATCTTCAAGGCATTTTTTAAATTCTTCCCCCTTCGATGTTATCCTATAAACGTATGTATCATCTTGCCGATCTTCAATCAAGTACCCTTGTCTAACTAATGAATTTACTTCTTCCTGAAGCTGTGCTGAATATGGACCATAGAAGTGATATTCATACTTAAAAGTAAAATTGTGTCCGCAGTTTTCTAAAATATGGATCATCTTCTGCATTTTCTTCCTACCAAAGATTGATTTCGTTAAATCAAAAAAGCTAAGCAAGGCGAATGTAGCGTCAATCATTTCCTCATCCTCCCAGTAATTCATCCATATATTCTTTAGGGCAAAATAACCTCGGAATCGAAATTGGTTTATTCCTAATCTGCCGGACAGTATCAGAAATGTTAGACAATTCTTCTCCTTTACCCTTTTTATCAAAAAGAATTATTTGCTCTGAGGCTTCACGTTCATCTTCCTTTTCACCCGACTTCGGTATTTGTGAGATATAGGTATCTTTGTAAGAACTACTAGTAGCCTGGTCATGCAGAAAATAATATTTCCATGCGACTCCTCGCTTCTGAGCAACTTCTACTGACTTGCTAGTTAATTCATAGGATTTATTTATGTCCAAATCAATTCCCTTAAATAACTGCCGCGTAATAAGTCGGCTTGTCAAATCCCTAAGTATTGAATCATCATGACTCCGCCAATTATTAAAATAGTGCCAGATAGTGTTATCCGTTAAATTTAAATAATTATTAATTGTCTTATTTATGTCTTTATTCTTAAGAATTTGGTTTAAGTCGTTTGGTAGCTCAACCGTTCTATCTTGCTGCAATTCTAATGCACGCGCTAATATGCGATCAATTAACATCTCCGCACTTCTAGTCGATTTATGGAAGTAAACGTTAACGTACATATAGTACCTAGCCATTATAAAATCCTCTGCAATACTGAGCCCTTTAGACCTGTCTAACCCGACCTCTACGTTTCCGTTTACTTCGCCAATGCGCAATACGTTAATTAACCATTCCATATCACAAGCACCATAACCAGCACCCGTCATTTTTGCATCACGTACGATATAATCCAATCTGTCAGCATCGAGTTGACTAGACAATAACTTCACAACCGCTGATGACCTATGGGTACGCTGAATAATGTCGGAAATATCGCGCGGCTTTATTCCATGTTTACTTAAAACAGAATTAGTTTCTGTATTACCGGTTATTATTGCAATCGTCCATTTTTCGTGTTTTATTCCAGTAGACTTTTCCAGCGCATGCGAAAAAGGCCCATGCCCGATATCATGCAGTAATGCAGCTATAAGAGTATACAATTTATACTCCTTGATTTCTTCGATATACCTTTTATACTGGTCACCCTTAAGACTGCATATTCTGTCAATAATACGTTTAACAAGATGTGTGACACCCAGCGAATGAGCAAACCTTGTATGCTCAGCTCCTGGATAGGTGAAAGAAGACAAGCCTAGCTGCTTGATATGCCTCAACCGCTGAAAATCAGCACTATCAATCAAATCAAGCAAAACTTTTTCAGTATCTTTGTCAAATTGAATGATATTGTGAATAGGATCACGAATTACTTTCAATATATCACCCCATCCAGACATTTACACTCTGGTTCTACACATTATATATTTATTTCTTCCTTATTCGACCTCATATCTAGACATTTTTGTCAAAATCCTATCTGTCTCGTTCTAAAACTTCCCCCTTATTCAAACCTCACAATATCGTCTTCCTCTAAATAATCCCCGTTCTGCACCTCGATAATCTCTAGCGGCAGCCTGCCTGGATTATCCAATCTATGCTTAGTGGGTTCCGGAATAAATATACTTTCGTTTCTATGTACCATGTGGTCTTCATTAGCAATGATTATTTTAGCCGTGCCGCCAATTACAATCCAGTGCTCAATGCGGTGATAATGAAAATGAAGGCTTAACCCGTGCCCGGGCATTACCATTACTCTTCTAATCCGATAACCCGGACCTTCGCACAGAACAGTATGATGGCCCCAAGGACGATAAATAGTACTGTGTTCCTTAGCCTCGCGCCTGCCTTGTTTCTTAAGCTCAGTGACCAGCTCTTTCACCTTCTGCGATTCACCCTTTTGCACTACAAGGATTACATCGTCTGTTTCAACAACCAGTAAATCCTCTAACCTGATTCCAGCTATTAACCGGCTGCGTCCTAACATCAAAGTATTACTGCATTCAAGAGGCATACAGTCGCCGCTCGTAACATTCCCGGCAGAATCTTTCTCCATAACATCATAAATAGCATCCCAGGAACCAATATCATTCCAGTAGGCAGTTAGAGGTATGGTCATGATTCTATTCGACTTCTCCACAATTGCATAGTCAAATGAAATATCCGGCATCTGAGTAAAATCGGAAACCAATGTCTTGATATTTTTTTGAGACAGCTCAAAAATTTGCGGGTGATACAATTTAAGTTCTACCATAAAGCAATCAATATTAAAAGCGAACATCCCTGAATTCCAGTAATAATTACCGGCGTTAATATACTCCTGGGCTTTTTCTTTATCCGGCTTTTCTTTAAATGCTGTTACTAGATAGCCGCCCCCGTACTTCTGTCCGGTCTGAATGTAGCCATAGCCCGTCTCTGGCCTATCGGGTTTAATGCCAAGGGTTATTATCATATCCGTTGAAGCCGCTTGCAGTGCCTGCTTCACAGCTAATACGAACGTTTCAGGAGATCGGATAATATGATCAGACGGTGAAACAAACATCACCTCACTACTGTCACACCCAAGCTCATCAAGACAAAACCGCACCGCCAAAGTAATTGCCGGAGCAGTATTTCTACCTACCGGTTCTAGCAAAATATTAGCATCTTTGGCTCCTATATCGACCATTTCGTGCTGTACATGATGGTAGTAATTTTTATTGGTCACAATGACAATATCATTTGCTTTAATCATCGGCAAAAACCTGCGCACAGTCTCCGCCAGCAGCGACCTCTTGCCGTCAATTTTTAAAAATTGTTTCGGAAGTGAAGTCCTGGATAAAGGAAATAACCGCGTTCCACCGCCACCGGCTAGGATAATTACCTTCACATAACGCACCCTCTTTTAAACTATTAGGGTGGCCTGCGCCCCAGAA
>JGI24708J26588_10003026_pt1 | contig 12439 bp, 13 predicted proteins | sample BioPla1DNA2_FD_26588 | JGI IMG/M metagenome (IMG submission 26588) | reverse complement strand
TGATGTATCCTATAATACTTTATACGTGCAATAAAGTAGGGGGAACCCCTTTATAGCACGGTGTAACTTTATTATATACATTACATACAAGGAGTGAATTTTTGATGAAGAAGAAACGCCTGATTATATCAGGACTTATTCTGACCATCGCTATTACAGCATTACTTTTTACAAAAGAAATCTATAATGCAAATGCATCTAATTCCATTCGTTTAAATGATAAATCGGTGGAATTAGAAATTGGACGTTATAAAACACTTAGGGTATTGGGAACTTCTAGAAAGGCTACCTTCCATTCAAGCAATCCTAAGGTCGCTACCGTTTCCAGTGGAGGAAGAGTAACTGCGAAAGCCTCTGGTACCACAACTATTACTGCTTCAGTAGCTGGTAAAAAATTAAAAGCAAAAGTTTCCGTATACCAGATTTATAAAAAGGAACTAATACTAGCCCCGGGTAATACCTTTGAATCAAAGGTCTGGGGACCTGTTCGCAAAGCAGAATGGTCTTCTGACAATACATCAATAGTATCTGTTTCTGATCAAGGTAAGATTACTGCTAAGAAACCTGGTAATGCTACTATTAAGGTAGTTGTTAATGGTAGCAAGAAATTAACAAGCAATGTTACCGTTGTTGGTTTGGATCATGAATCTGTCGTACTAGAGCACGGTGATTGGTATGGTCATCTAAAAACGATTAAGGTAGAAGGTACCAATAAAAAGATAACCTGGGAAACCAGTGACAAATCTGTTGCAGTTGTTTCTAGCAAAGGTCGTGTTGAGGCCAAAGGCCCCGGTACGGCAATCATTACCGCGACCGTTGGTAATGCGAAGTTACACTATAGGGTTAAAGTGCTTGAGGCAAGTGTAAAAGAATTCAGTTTACGAAAAGGAGAAACAAAGAAACTACAAGTCTTCGGAACAACAAGCGATATTACCTGGCATTCGAACAAAAAATCCGTTGCAACCGTCTCTGATAATGGTACTGTGAAAGCGGTCGGAGAAGGTGACGCTATCATAATGATCTATGTTGATGGGAGAAGAATTAATGTTAGAGTCACAGTCGGAGATAAAAGTAATAACTCAGGCATTCGATTAAACCATAATTCTGTAGTATTAGAGCATGGTGATTGGTATGGTCACTTAAAAACACTTAAGGTTATGGGTACTGACGAGAAAGTGACCTGGGAAACCAGTGACAAATCTGTTGCAGAAGTTTCTAGTAATGGACGTGTCGAAGCGAAAGGACCTGGCTCGGCTATTATTACTGCTACTGTTGGTAATCGCAAATTAACTTGCGAGGTTAAAGTTCTTCAAGTAAATGCTAAGAAATTTACCTTAGAGAATGGAAAAACAAAGCAACTGAAAGTTAGCGGAACAACAAGTGACATTACCTGGCATTCGAACAAAAAATCCGTTGTAACTGTTTCTGATAATGGTACCGTTAAAGCAGTAGGCAAAGGAAATGCTATTATCATGATCTATGTTGATGGAAGAAGAATAAATGCTCGGGTTACCGTTAAGTAATAATTAATATCAAAGTGGAATAATTAAGTTGATATAATTTGTATTTAGAAAAGAACGTCATGGATTACATTGGTGTAGTCTATGACGTTCTTTTTGTACTATAAATTTAAAACCGAAATGTAATACACATACAGATTACTAATACCCTATTGGAAACGTGGGAATTGCTGTATCCTTGTTGCATTATTGCGGCACATCGAATATATTACTTAAAAAGTGATGAATTGTATTGAAATANGAATGATTGTATACGAAATGTTGGAATAAGCATNTAATTTGAGTTTTATGAAAAAAAACGTTATACTTATCAATACCAATTCGATATCTAAGAATATCTATGGTACTAACATCATAATTACACACTTATATCACTGTACTAACAAGGGAGAGAAAATGAATGAAAACGGATTTAAAAACAAATTTAGCTTTATTCACAATCTTTTTTAAAGCAGGTACATTTACTTTTGCCGGTGGACTATCTATGCTACCTGTTATTCAAAAGGATGTTGTAGATAAGTATAAAATGATGCCTGAGGAGGAGTTTCTAGAGTACGCTACGCTATCACAGACATTGCCTGGAGTAATAGGATTAAATTGTGCATCTTTTGTGGGGCGCTACGTGGGCGGAACCATTGGTATGCTCTTTGCAGGTCTAGGAGCAACCATTTCAGCATTTGTATTAATGATATTGGCAACTATATTACTGCAGTTTATTCCACAGGATGGCCCCATAGCAGGTGCTTTCCATGGTATCAGGGCTGCTTCATCGGCGTTCATTCTTTCTGCTGCTTATACTTTGGGTAAGTATAATATTAAGAGTTTTTTTGGAGTTATTCTTATGCTGGCAGCTTTTGTATTAGTAATGTTCACTAATATAAGCGCTCCAATAGTTGTCTTGGGAGCTGGCTTGGCGGGCTATATCTATCAGAGAATTATGACTAAAAGAAATGAGAAGGAGAAGAATTAATGTTATTATATCTAAAATTATTGATTGTATTTTTTAGAATAGGCGCTTTGGGTTTTGGTGGAGGTTATGCAATGATGTCAATGATTATTGATGAATCCGCTCGTTTCTCCATTACCCCAGACCAATTTGCAAGCTTAACTGCACTCGATATGGTGGTGCCAGGTCCGATTGCTATTAATTCGGCCACCTTTGTGGGATATATTGCAGGCGGTTTCTGGGGTGCGCTATTTGCTACGATTGGAGTTTCGCTTCCCTCGCTTATTATGATTATATTGGTGATGCGATTTATTGAGCGCTACCGTGATAATAAAATAATGAATAGCTTTATGGACGGGGTAAAACCTGCCGCAGTAGGACTGATTGCAGCAGCAGCTGTGACAATTGCATCAGGTGTTCTACTATTGCCTGATAGTAACTTATCATCCTTATTTATCGATCCTCTTGGAACGATCTCTATTGTAGGTGGTGCGATCTTTATAATTGCTGCATTTGTCAATATTCGTTTTAAGGTAAATCCTATAATCTTGACATTAATCGCCGGGGTTATAGGTGCATTTTTGTTGGCATAGATATAGATCTAATACCTAGAGTAAAATAGTAAAAATACTTTATTCAATCGAGTAAGTCTGGATAAGCTGTCATACATATAATATATTGTAGCAAATGAAATACAATATGTTGTGAAAGGTGAAGATGGGATATGTATGATAAAGAAGTTTCTTTCATTGTAATGGTTCCATTCGGTTGCAATTTAGGATTTGGTTTTACAAAGGTAAATGAGATTGGAAATGGCAATAAGAAATTTTCATATCAATGGGATGATATAGAAGGACATAGCTACAGTGTAGGTAAAGATGACAAATATAACGAAAGAAACATTNTGAAATCATCATCCTTCTAAGCTACCAATTCAAGAAATTTAGTAAGCAAATGGTTTAAAAAGTATTTATCATGCAAATATAGTTATATAAAAAAGAGTGTTCAGCTTTATTGAACACTCTTTTTGATTCTATTAATTATTCCGGTGTGTTCTTGTGCATCTATTGCATCAGGATTACTTGCCTGTCATTACATGGAGACAGATNTTATTTATATTTTGCCAAAATNGTATCAAAATACTGATTGACACCATTAAAATCCATACTGTCAACATAGATTTTTTCCAGTCGATCATGAAGCTTCTTTGTCTGGGAAAGTTTATCTAAGGCCATATTAACCAAGGTTTCATATTCTTTTTCTTTACTTTGAATTATAGATAATTGTCCTTTTAATACAGTCGTATCCATAATTTTGTTAAGATCAATCAGCCTATCAAAGTTGCCTTTGATATCATCTTCTACACTTCGAATCATTAGATTTAATTCTGGTAGGAAAAGATGCTGGATTTTATTCGGAGTTAAGGGTCGGTAGAAGCATTCGACATCTAAGCCATTAAGTAGAGCTTTCTTAGTGACTTCATCCATTAATTTAGATACATAATTAATGTTTTTACCATTAACCGCCCACACTTTAGTCTCGGCACATAAGGAATCGGTAAAGCTGATATAGCCATCGGCCGTGTAGGATTCGGAAAATAGCTTTCTTATATAGCCCAATTCTTCTTTCTGCCTACTTTGTGCTTCCTTTTGTAAAAGATCATTTATAACTTCTTCACATATTCTATAGAACTTTAGATCATCTGTTAATGTATCATATACCCAATTTACATCTTCAAGGATTAAGCTAGCGGCTGCTAAATAACGGTAAGCGCTCTTATATGTCTGTGTTTTTTCTTTACTTGCTTGAATAACCTCTTTTTTATGATCGACAATTTTACTTCCATCAAAGAAAAAACCAAGGTTTATAATCTCATCTACTGCACCAGGATATTTTGGATCAATCGTATGAGGAGCAGTACCATCGACGAAGCCAATTTTAAGTGCAGGGACCACAATAGCATCATAGCTTTCCCTGTCACTGGAACAATGGACATATTCTATGGCATGACCTAGGGAAGCCATGTTGGAAGCAAATTTTTTCATAAATGAGCTTTTACCAACACCCGGACCGCCTTTAAGAATGTAGTAATGGTTAGCCTCCTCTAGATTCATGATGTAATCAAAATAACTAAAAAAGCCCTCTGCAGTATTATTGCCTGCAAAAAAATGTCTCTCTTTCAATGATATAACCTCCGATTCTGGGTGTATAATAATTTGAAATTATACTTAAATTGTTAGCTAAAGTATCAAAATTCGTGGTATTAAGAAACTATAGATTCAAAAAATGACTCTTGATACTCAATATACATATCTAAAAATATAGTATGCCTTGAATTAGAAAAAAGTTTCTTAAAATTACGAAACGAAATCTTTAGAAATTCTTTTGTTTTATCCTTAGTTGATTTTTAGATTTATATTTTATGATGATAGTAATATACAAGGAAAAGAATTTAAAAGTGTGTCTTTATAAAATATCGCTATAAAAAAATGAGAATAGCAACATTATAAGTAATAAGCCTGATTTAAACAAGATGTGATAAGTATTTCATCTTATAGCTATTAACAAGAATACGAAGGAAAGAGGAAAAGAGTGCTATGGATGTTCATGTATTGTCTGCATATTTTCATCGATACGGTGCTATTGTTATCTTTGTCATAGTATTTCTAGAATATCTTAATATGCCTGGATTTCCATCTGGAGTCATAATGCCTTTAGCAGGAATATGGGCTTCTAAAGGGAATATTGCATTTATATCGGTACTCATTTTATCAGTGGTTGCAGGCATCTGCGGTAGTTGGGCTTTATATTTTCTGGGAAGGTATGGAGGTGATTTGGTATTAAAGAAGTATGTTAAGAAATTTCCAAAGCAGAAGGCTGTTATTGATAGGACGATAGAACGAGTACAGAACAAAGGGTACTTAGGTATCTTTGTTGGTAAACTGATTCCAGTATTTCGAACGATTATCTCTATCCCAGCAGGTGTTTTAAAGATAAATTTTATTGGATATACGGTAGCTTCAACCATGGGTATCTTTGTATGGAACTTATTATTTGTAGGGGCAGGATATATCTTTGGTGAAGCTGCTCTAAAGTTTTTAGCGTAAGAAATTGAGAGGAGGATTTCTATGCGTATTGCAATGCTTACAAACAATTACAAACCATTTGTCGGTGGTGTACCTATATCGATTGAACGACTTTCAAATGGGTTAAGAAAACTAGGCCATGAGGTGTATATATTTGCCCCTAGCTATGAAGATGAAGTAGAGGAGCCATATGTAATCCGCTACCGTTCCAGAAAGAAAAAACTTAAAGGGGAAATTACCATTCCAGATTTTCTTGATCAATCCATCGAGGAGAAATTTGCAGCTTATCCCTTTGATTTAATTCATGTACATCACCCCATGCTTATGGGATATACCGCCCAATATCTAGGTAGGAAATATAATACCCCAGTGGTCTTTACCTATCATACAAGATATGAGCAGTACCTTCACTACCTAAAACCTTATGATCTTCTGCAAAAGCATTTTAATCGACATGAGAAGAGTCGAACTCGCGCATGGGAAAGAAAACTTCTGTATGGAGGAAGTGAGAAGCTTGTGAAAACTCATAACCGTATATTTACCAACCGATGTAGCTTAGTATTTGCACCAACAGAGAGTATGAAGCAATATTTAGAAGAACAAGGAACAACAACGAATGTGGAGGTCGTACCAACAGGGTTGTTGGAAGAGGATTTTCAATATGAAGCGGAGAAAGTAAAGAAGATTCGTAATCACTATATTGATGGTAAAAAGTATTTATTCTGTACGGTGTCTCGGCTTGAGAAAGAAAAGAATATAGACTTTCTTCTTAAGGGATTGGCGAAATTAAAGGAGAATAAAGGAGACTGTTTTCGGTTACTGCTGATTGGTGCTGGAAGTGAAAGAGAGGAATTAGGCAAGGAAGTAATTAGACTTGGCTTAGAAAAGAATGTAACCTTCTGTGGAGGTGTCGAACATTCCGAGATACGAAATTACTACCGGGCATGTGACTTGTTCCTATTTGCATCTAAGTCAGAGACGCAAGGAATTGTATTACTGGAAGCCATGGCAGCAGGTTTGCCAGTGATCGCGGTGGATGCTACAGGTACTAGAGACGTCGTATATGATGGTTTTAATGGTTATCTATCAGAACTGGATATTGATAGTTGGGAAAGGAATTTGGAAAGCCTTTTAGAAAATGCACACATAAGAAAATGGATGAAACAGAATGCAATATCTGAAGCAAAAAGCTACCTCTCCCATAATGTAGCTAGAAAGGTCCAGTACCTATATGAGCGTGTGTTATTGTATCACAAAAGTAAAGGCACTGCTTCTTATGTGGTGGCTTCATGTAAGGAAAGTCCTAATAGCACATGGATCCAATAAAGGGTTTTATCTCCACTGAGCTAGTATCGTAGGTGACTTGTGAGAGCAAGGTTTTTGGAAAGAATGGTGAAGATTTATGATAATAGAATCCCATAAAATTTTGTCCAGTATATTTAATATCTATTTAAAACTAGTAGCTGCAACGGGAAGCCTGACCGTAATTCATGAGGAAAGGATCCATAATAATACCATGGTCGGTTATTGGCATGGAGATAGTTGTTGTATGCAACTGGTTTTACGAAGGATTGCTCGAAAACAAGAGAAGTTTCATGTGATTGTAACAGCTGACAAAAGAGGGGATGTTATTGAGGAGATGCTTCGTCCTTATAAAGCTAGAGCTTTACGGCTTCCTGATGGATGGAAGATGCGGCCATTTCTCAAAGAGTTATTGTCATTTGCTAAAAATGAGGATGGAATTCTTGCAGCTTCTATGGATGGACCTTTAGGTCCTCTTCATGAGCCAAAGAAATTGTTGTTTCTCCTGGCTTCCGAGGCAGAAAAAAGGGTTGTTTATATTCATTTTAAATATAAAAGGGTATTACGGTTAAGGCATCGATGGGATAACTATGTTATTCCCTTGCCCTTTAGTAAAATAACTGCAATTGTTGAAGATTTGGGAACAATCACAAAGGAAGAGCTTAAGAATTTTAAAGAAATTAAGGATATGGTAAAGTCTTAAAATCTTATCCGGAAGGGCAGAGGAGTCGATTAGAAGTAAGGATTTATCGTCCTGAGGCCGGTATGGGATTTACAATTAAGATGGTGTATAATGGATAATGATTGAATTAAATAAGGTAATCAATATCATATGTAGTTTTGCAAGGTAATTACAGTGTTATTGGTCAGATAAAATATAAAGTAGTGTAGAAATGGGGAAAAATATGAATTCTTATCATGTATTAGTTGTAGAGGACGATAAGGAAATCTTAGATGGCATAGGTATTTATCTAAAAAACCAAGGCTACAAAGTTTTTAAAGCATCCAATGGATTGGAAGGATTGGAGATTATTGAGAAAGAAGAAATCCATCTTGCCATTGTGGATATCATGATGCCAAAGATGAATGGATTAACGATGACAATGAAATTACGTGAGAAATATGAATTTCCGGTAATTATGCTGACGGCAAAGTCGGAGGAAATGGATAAAGTGACCGGATTAAATATAGGAGCCGACGATTACGTTACCAAACCATTCACGCCGATGGAGTTGCTTGCAAGAGTGAATTCTCACCTTAGGCGCTACAGCAAATATCTAAATGTATTAGATAAAAAAGAAGAAGGCGTATATGTAATCGGAGGGTTGGAACTAAATGAAAAAACAGTCCAGGTATTTGTGGATGGAAATTCGGTAAAGATGACACCCCTCGAGTTTAAAATTCTGACCTTACTAATGAAACACCCTGGACAGGTATTTTCTGCAGAAGAAATATATGAAAAGGTATGGAACGAACGACCAGTGGGTACGGACACTATTATGGTGCATGTTAGAAATATTCGAGAGAAAATAGAGATTAATCCGAAAGATCCAAAATATTTGAAGGTGGTGTGGGGCGTTGGATACAAGATTGAAAAACAATAAACAAACAAAGCTGTTCGGTGTTCTATTAAGCTTGCTATTGATTGCAATTATTGCAGCAGGTGTAATTGCCTCATATCCTCTTATATGGAAGAATACACAGCTTTTACTTGAAAATAAAGAAACGGAATTGGATACGATAATTAACCAAGAGAAAGCATCCTATATAAATAACTTTATTAGAAAGTTAAACCAAAGCAATTACGTATTATATTGGAATAGTAAACAGCAGTTGGTTGATGTTAACTTACAACCATCGCAGGTTTTTTTAACGGAAGATTTACAAGAGTTATCTGATGAAGATGAGGATTATGGAGAAAAGAAAGAGTTCGTATCATATTTTAATAATATATTAGGAAAGTGGTACAATCAATTTTATTCGGTTACATTAAATGAGTATTCCTCGCTTCATTATTATTTCATAGATTATAAAACTGGCAGTACACTAACGAATACAATTAAACCGCTCAATATGCTGTTAGAAAGTAATGCAGAGGCGCAGGAGGAGAAAAACTCCTATCCATTCTATATCGTATTACAATATCTAGAGGATGGAAGCTTACAGGTTTTAGATTATACTGGATTGGACTCGGTTCATATCGACAGCTTTAAATCAAATGAACGAAACAAATCAGAAATATTACAGAATGGATTCTATAATTTATTTTGGAATCAATATAAAGATAGGATTAAGTCGCCATCTAATGTTACAATGATCTATGCTTCTAACTCCGAAAATTTTTTTCTACCGAATAATTTGAGTGATGTTAGTCTGAATCCGAGGTATATCTTCAACAACGCTGGCTTTATTCAAGCATTTGTTATTGCTACAGTATGCGTATTTATACTTGCTATGTTACTTCCATTTAAGAAGTCACTTCAGATTGGGAAAGGCTTTGCAACAAAGATACCTTTCGAGATTAGTGTAGCAGGTATTATGATTGTAATGTCGTCATACGTAATATTGCGTCCGATGGCATATGAAACGATTGGCGGGNTTTATATTGCCAATCCGAAATATACGATCATACCAGAGTGGGTATTAAACTTATTAGATTACAGCATTAATTTTGTGGCATGGTTTGTCTCCTTGTTAACCTTATACGTTTGCTTTCTATCTGTGCGTCAGGTGTTTACCCTTGGGCTGGTAACCTATTGTAAGGAAAAAACGATGATAGGAAGAAGTATCGCATGGCTTGTACGAAAAATTAAGAAGGTATTCCGTTCATTAGGTGAGATTGACTTATCTGAACCTTCAAACAAAGCAATTATTAAAATACTCACTGTTAATTTTGTAATCCTACTGGTTTTATGCAGCATATGGATATTTGGCATCTTTATTCTAATAATTTACACAATTATATTGTTCTTTATCATACGTAAATATTTCGATGAAATCAAGAAGAATTATGCAATCTTGCTAGAGGCGACCAGTCGAATTGCAGATGGTAATTTGGAAGGTACTATAGAAGAGGATTTAGGTGTATTTGAGCCGTTAAAAGGAGAACTGGCAAAAGTACAACACGGTTTTAAAAAGGCAGTAGAAGAAGAAATGAAGAGCCAGCGGATGAAAACGGATTTAATTACTAATGTATCCCATGATCTAAAGACTCCATTAACTGCAATTATTACTTATATTAACTTATTGAAGGAAGAGAATGTCTCCGAAGAGGAACGACGATCCTATATCGAAACATTGGATAATAAATCCCAACGTTTAAAAAATTTAATTGAGGATTTATTTGAAGTAAGCAAGGCATCTAGCAATAATATAACACTGGACTTAATAGAAATTGACCTTGGGAATTTAATACATCAGGTCCTATTAGAACTGGATGATAAGATTGTAGGATCTAAAGTTGAATTTCGCTATAACCCGCCCGAGGATAAGATTATCCTCCAATTGGATAGTGAAAAAACTTACCGTATTTTTGAAAACCTTATAATTAATATAATAAAGTATGCCATGCCCCATACCCGCGCATATATAGATATCATTAAAAATAAGGGTATCATTCAAGTTGTACTGAAAAATATATCTGCTTCTGAGTTGAATATTAATGTAGATGATATTACGGAACGATTTGTACGAGGGGATTTGGCAAGAAATACGGAAGGATCTGGACTGGGCCTAGCAATTGTTAAAAGCTTTGTAGAATTACAAGGTGGAGAATTCAGGATACAAACTGACGGGGATTTATTTAAGGCGATCGTTGAGTGGAAAATGGAAAACTAAGAGACAGTAAAGGGCAGCTCTTTCCTATGTAAAGGTGTAAATGTTTACAAAGGTTTCCTAAATCAAGATAAAGTATTGAATAAAATGGAAAATTCATTTATACTAATCTTGACAAGTGTTTCGCAATTATCTAAATAAGAATACATAGGAAAGGAGATTTCACATGAACGAAACTGTTTCTTTAAATACTTTTCCTAGCGGAAAAGCAAGTGCTTTAACCATGCTATATTTAGAAAAAATGGATACCTCAGCACTTTCTCCGGAGGAATTGGCGGAAAAATACACAGAAATATATAACAGGATCAATAAACGATTAAAAGAATTAAAGAACAAAGCGAAGTAATGTGACCTCTAAGCTACAAGTAATTCATATATTATGAGAAAAATACCGGCATAGCCGGTATTTTTATATTGGTTTCGTAACATAGAAATGCTATACTATTCACAGAAACGGATTTCCATATCTGATTTTATTAAGTTTTGAATTATACCATACAAAGGAGGGAAGCGGTCTCCTTGATCAATTTTAAATTTGATATTGACCGAAAAAGAAATGAAGAACATCGTACTTATTGGAATGCCGGGTGCCGGCAAAAGCACAATAGGAGTTATACTAGCAAAGGTTTTAGNTTATGGGTTTATTGATTCGGACTTGCTNATNCANGAGCAGGAGGGCTGCCTTCTGAAAGATATAATTAAAGCAAAAGGAACCGGAGGCTTCCAAGNGATAGAGAANCAGGTTAATAAAGATATCGATACTGAGAATACGGTAATTGCCACTGGGGGAAGTGTCGTATACTGCTCGGAAGCTATGGAGCATTTAAGGAATATCGGTGTTGTTGTGTATATTGAATTAAGTTATGAAACAATAAAAAACCGCCTCGGCAATATTAGGCAAAGGGGAGTTGTGTTTCGAGAAGGACAGACATTAGAATCAATTTATGAAGAACGCTGTCCATTATATGAAAAATATGCTCACATTACTGTTAATGGTGAAAAATTGGGCGTTGAAGAATTAATGGAGAAGATCTTGAATGCAGTAAAGAGTCAACTTAATTAGGAAGCAGAAAAGGGCTGTCGCACAAAATTATGCGAAGCCCTTTCATTATAATTATGTTTATTAGATTTATAAAAGCTACGTTTATTTCGTTTAATGTAAGATAGTTCTCACTTGCTTGTCGACTTCGACTTGAGAGCTGAGTAAAGGCTAATTACTTTAGATTTGAGCTATGTTTCTCTCAAGGATACGGACAACTTCTTCTAATCCTTCTTGATCCCTTGTATCAAATCTACCGATGATGGGGCTGTCGATATCCAGAACTCCTATGATATTGCCATTTTTATAAATGGGAATCACAATCTCAGAGTTTGAAGCGCTATCACAGGCGATATGTCCAGGAAAAGTATGNACATCCTTTACGAGCTGGGTTTTTCTTTCAGANACAGCNGTACCACATACCCCTTTACCAATAGGTATATGCATACAAGCAGGTTTTCCTTGGAAGGGACCAAGATGTAATACATTTCCCTCCAGTAGATAAAAACCTACCCAGTTAATATTGTCTATTGCCATATTAAGTAGTGCAGATGTATTACTGAGGTTAGCAATTAGGTTGGACTCTCCTTCAAGCATTGCTTCTAACTGTGCATGAAGTAGCTTATAGCATTCTTTTTTATCTTCTGGAAATATCTTTTCTAAATCCCGCATAATATTTTCCCTCTCCTATTTAAATAATCGATTTAGTTTT
>JGI24708J26588_10003025_pt1 | contig 12441 bp, 8 predicted proteins | sample BioPla1DNA2_FD_26588 | JGI IMG/M metagenome (IMG submission 26588) | reverse complement strand
AACAAAGGAGGAATTCAATCATTATGCGAACCAAAGGGATATTTGTTGGACTGTTGGTTTTAGGTCTGGTAGCCGCTTTGTCCTTTGGCGTTACGGCCGCTGAGTTCCATGGTGGAGTCGGATACAACCCACCGCCTCAGGGGCATTTTAATACTTTTGCTACTAATGCTATTACGCTCAGCAGTTATCGAAGCCTGNTCGAACAGCCCTTGGGCATGTACTATTGGGGAACCGGAGATTGGATGAAGCTCTTGGCAGTAGATTGGGAGCTATTGCCTGAGGGCAATCCAGATACCTTCCGAGTTTACCTGCGCGAAGGTGTTAAATGGCACGATGGCAGTGATTTCACTTCTAAAGACCTGCTCAGTAACTTCTATCTNGGCTATTTATTCAATTGGGCCGTGTGGAATTATNTAGATAAGGTGGAGGCCGTTGATGACTACACCGTCGATTTTCACATGGATCGGCCTTCTTCTGTAGTCCCTCGCTATATCTTACGGGAGCATATTAGGCCTTACTCTGTCTATGGAGAGTTCTATGAAGAGCTGAAGGCACTCCTTGACGCTGGCAAAGATCTCGAGTCAGCGGAAGTCAAGTTGCTGCGGGTAAGGGTTAGTCAGTTTAGGCCGGAAACCTATGTGGGGACCGGACCCTTTGCACTGAACCCTGCAGATTTGACTGAGGCTGCCATCACTCTTAAACTCTTCCCTGGTTACTGGGATGTTGATAAAATCAAGTTCGACGCTGTTAAGCTGTACAACGGAGAGACCCCAACAATATCGCCATTAGTCATGGCCAAGGAAATTGACTATGCTATGCACGGCTTTCCGCCGGCGACAGTGAAACAGTTTGTCGAGCTAGGTATTCGCATAGTCCGTCCACCCGTCTCCTCCGGACCGGCTATATACTTCAACTATAATATTTATCCACTGAACCGTAAGGAAGTGCGGCAAGCTATTGCCTATGCCGTTAATAAGGATGAAAACGCCGAAGTTTCTCTAGCAGATTCAGCTCGTCGCCAGAAGTACATGACGGGACTGAGCGACAATATGCTGCCACTTTGGCTCCCAGAGGAAGATATGGCCGATCTGGAAGAGTATAGATATAATCCGGAAAAAGCCGCTGAGATCCTAACGAGCATCGGCTTCAAGAAGGGCTCCGATGGCGTTTGGCTAGATGATAAAGGCAAGCGCATGGAGTATGATTTGCTAGTGCCTCAAGAGTACGCCGACTGGTCGGCCGCGGCGCTAAACGTAGCTAACCAGTTGACCAACTTCGGTATCAAGACCGAGGTCCGGGGCATGACTTACTCTCAGATACCCCATGAGGTGTGGAACTCCCGATTTGAGTTAGCTATCCAAGGCTGGGGTGCCAGTAACCCTCATCCCCACTTCTCGTACTATGCTGACCTGATCACCTACAACTACGCTAGCGGGCAAGGTCCAGGGATGAATTTCCCCTTGGTGCAGCAGACTGAGGAGTTTGGTGAAGTCGATCTGGAGAATGCTATACTAGCCAGTGCTGATGGGTTTGACAGTGAGGTACAGGCTGATAGCGTAAGGCAATTGGCCAAGATCTTTAATGATATTCTCCCCATTGTGCCCCTTTGGGAGCGCTACGGCAACAACGCAGTTCTTGATGGAGTGAGAGTAACCAACTGGCCAGACGATGATGACCCAATCTGGAAGAACAATCCGTATGGAGATAACGCTGGCATTATGTTGATTCTCGACGGTACCTTAGAGCCAGTAAAGTAAGATCTGTGAGCCTAGAATCAAGGTAAGCAGATAAAGGAAAGAAGCAGGATGATAGTAGGGTGACGGCTAGCCGTCACCCTACTTTGATCTCAGAGTGTTTGTCCTACGCAGCCGTATGCGGACGGGATGAGTGGGGCTTTCATGACATAAAAGGAAACTACCCCCATGTATAGAATAAGGTGAATTGGAGGTACAAGTTGCCGTGTCGTAAGTCATCCAGATAATATTCATCCAATAGTGCATTCGACACAAATCTAGCTCAACATGAGCGGCCTTACTTGCTACAACTGAATCGGCTGTTCTAAGCGGGAGGGAGTGAAGCCTATCGGATAGATCTATGCGCCATTTGTACCTGAGGAGAGGGTAAACCATTTTACTATTATGGGGAGGAAAGAAAATGAGAAATTCCAGGCTAGTTGTGGGTGTGTTCCTCGCTTTGTTACTATCCCTGGTTTTCGTCAATGTGGTACCCGTCTTTGCTGCTGATAAGGTTACCATAGGTGTCTCCATACGCAGCCTCTCCGAAGAGCGCTGGGCACGGGAGCGGATCCTCATGGAGGAGAAAAGCAAAGAGCTGGGAGTCAACGTGGTCTTTACAGATGCCAATAACGACGAATTCGTACAGAACTCTCAAATTGAGAATCTCATTGCGCGGGGTGTTGATGCCCTGATTATAATTGCGAGAAATAGTGACGTAGCTGCCAGTGGGGTAGAAATGGCTCTTAGCGAAGGGATCCCCTGTATTGCATATGACGTGGCCATTTACCATCCCGGTGCCATATACGTATCCTTTGACAGTGTACGAGTAGGTTATGAAATGGCCAAAGCAGTGGTGGAGCGAGTTCCCAAGGGCCGGTATTTCTGGGTCGGTGGCTCTCCCACCGATGATAATGCCTATCTGATTCGTAAAGGTCAATTCCAAGTGCTGCAGCCTCTTATCGATAGCGGCGATATTGAGCTTTTGGGCGAACAGTGGTGCGATGCTTGGAGTCCAGAAGAGGCCCTTAAGCACGTGGAAAACGCCCTCACTGCTCACTCTAACCAGATTGATGCTGTAGTGTGCGCCAATGATGGTACTGCTGGTGGGGCTGTGCAGGCCCTCCAAGAGCAAGGGTTAGCAGGAAAGGTACCTACCTGTGGGCAGGATGCTGACCTAGTAGCTTGTCAGAGAGTGGCAGAAGGTACCCAGGCGGTGACAGTGTTCAAGGATGTTAGGATTTTGGCTGATACTGCCATGGAGGCCGCGGTTGAGCTAGCCAAGGGTAACCCTCTAACAAGCATCAACGGCAGGTACATCAATGAGAGCAAAGGAATCGAGCAGGATGCTGTTTTTGTGGATGTGATACCTGTCACCCAGGACAACCTTTATGAGGTTATAGTTAAAGGCGGTTTCCACAGTCTAGAGGATGTCTATAGGAATATTCCCAAGGATCAGTGGCCCGAGTAGAAATATAGAAGAGCCTAAAACTTGCCTGCTTTGAGCTGGGAGTCGCGCCCGATCTGCAGTTGATTGTTAGGGTTAGGGNGCGACCCCAGCATTGCTGCAGTACAGGCGGCCGGCGGGCTTGAACTTGCTTGGAAATGGGGGAGCAAAGTGCCGCAAGCTGGTAATATCCTCTTGGAGATTCGCAACGTGACCAAAGATTTCCCGGGTACCAGGGCCCTAGACAATGTTTCTATGGAGGTCCGGGAAGGGGAGATCCTGGGCCTATGTGGTGAGAACGGGGCGGGCAAATCCACCCTGATGAAAATCCTAAGCGGTACTTATCCATATGGGACCTACGAAGGTGAAATGGTCTACCAAGGAGAGCCCCTGCGCCTTAGCGGTATAAGGGAATCTGAGGCCAAGGGCGTTCGCATAATCCACCAAGAATTAGCCCTTGTTAAGCAGATGAGTGTAGCGGAGAACATTTACCTAGGCGCGGAGCCGGCTCGTTTTGGAATAGTAAATCAGATGAAACTCTATAGCGATACCAGAGCACTTTTGGATCGGGTGGGGCTAAGCGTTTCTGAGACATCCCTCATTGGCAGCCTGGGAGTTGGGCAGAGGCAGATGGTGGAGATTGCTAAAGCTCTTAGAGGCCACGTTCGCTTGTTGATTCTCGATGAACCAACATCGGCCCTAAATGACGCAGAAGTAGCTAATCTCATGAGTACTTTGCGGGACTTGAGAAGTCGGGGTGTTACATGTATCTATATCTCCCATAAGCTCAGGGAGCTATTCGATATAGCAGATCGAATAACCGTAATCCGGGATGGCAGAGTAATCGGCACTGAGAAGACCGCGGATCTTACCGAGGACATGGTAATAGCTATGATGGTGGGCCGTGCGCCTACAGGGCGGTTTCCTGCCAAAACTCGTAAACCGGGCCCGGTGATGCTTAAGGTTCGCAACTGGACAATCAAGGATCCGGAAAACAGAGAGCTCTACGCAGTCCGCGATGTATCCTTTGAAGTCAGAAGCGGCGAGATCCTAGGGATATCCGGACTAATGGGCTCGGGACGTACTGAGCTGGTCCAAAGCCTATTCGGGGAATACGGAGTGGAGGTATCCGGCGAGATGGAGATCGCCGGCCAGCGGTGCACCGTAAAATCTTCTCGGGATGCCATTGCTTTGGGAATGGGGCTGGTGACAGAGGATAGGAAAACTACTGGCCTTATCACCATGCATACTGTTACCAGCAACATAGCCTTACCATCTTTGCCTAGACTAAGTAACGGTCCTGTGGTGAATCAGAGTCTGGAACTTGCCTCTACTGGCCAGTTCATTGAAGAGCTGAATATCAGAGTGCCTGCAATTGATGCCACGGTGGACACCTTAAGCGGTGGGAATCAACAGAAAGTATCCCTTGCCAAATGGCTAATGACCAACCCTCGGATTCTAATGATGGATGAGCCCACTCGAGGTATTGATGTTGGCACCAAATATCAGATATATGAGATCATGGATCGCCTGGCCGCGGCAGGAATGGCCATTATCATGGTTTCTTCGGAATTGCCGGAGATTTTGGGGATGAGTGATAGGATTCTAGTGATGCATGAGGGGACTGTGGCTGCGATATTGGAACGGGATGAAGCTGATGCAGAGACGATCATGTCCTTAGCCACCATGGGGGCTGAGATGGGTAAGATGCGGTCAGATGAGAACGCAGCAAGGGAGCGGTGATAACGTGGGAAAGCCCGAGATCGGTCTATCCGTTGGTAAGCAAATTGTCGCAGGAAGGGTCAGGGATAATTTGCGGGCATATACTATGGTTTTTGCACTCTTGGTTATCTGGATAGCTTTGGCCTTTGCCACCCAAGGCACTTTTTTGGAGCCTAGAAATCTGTCCAACTTGTTTCGGCAAACGGCTATCAATGGTTATCTTGCCATCGGTATGGTGTTCATCATCACCGCAGGCCATATCGACCTATCGGTGGGAGCTGTAGCGGGACTAGCCGGAGCCATAGCTGCTATGATGCAGGTTCACTGGTTGCCTGCCTTGGGAGCAGCCTGGGGAATAGAGTGGTTGCAGCCCGGCTGGCCTACGACGATGATCGCCATTTTGGCGGCAGTTGCCGTCGGCACTATTATTGGGTTTTGGCAAGGCTTTTGGGTTGCCTATGGCGATGTCCCCGCATTTATCGTCACTTTGGGAGGACTGCTAATCTTTCGAGGGACTATCTTGGGAATAACCAAAGGGGTCAACATCGGGCCCATGGATCCCAGCTTTCGAGGTTTGGGCCAGTCCTACCTAGGGTTCGCTGGGGGGATGAGCCTGGCTGTGTTGGCGGTCGCTGGCGTCTTCGCATTTGCCTTAGCTGCTCGTAGAAACAAGATCAAGTACAATCTTGCCGTGAGACCGCTTTGGGTGGATGTGGGTATTGCTGGCATCTATTCAGCACTGGCCGTTGGATTTGTCATAACTATGCAGCGCTATCGAGGTGTACCATTGCCAGTGGTTTTCTTGATTGTGGTCGCCGTCGTATTTTCCTTTATTTTCCGAAGGACTCAACTAGGGCGTTATACTTGTGCCATCGGCGGTAACCTCGATGCCGCAAGGTTATCTGGGCTGAATGTACGGCGAGTGACCATTCAGATCTTCGCTCTGATGGGTGCTCTATGTGGGCTGGCTGGGATCATTCTCACTGCGCGACTCAATGCTGCTACTGCCAATGCTGGCAACCAGTTTGAACTAAACGCCATTGCCTCTTGCGTTATCGGAGGGACTAGTCTAGCGGGAGGTGCAGGAAGCATCCCCGGAGCACTCTTGGGCGCTCTAGTGATGGCTAGTGTAGATAATGGCTTGAGTATGCTCAACGTCCAAGCTTTCTGGCAGCAGATCATTAAAGGGTTGATTTTGATGACAGCAGTACTCATGGATGCCAAGTCCAGATCATCGTCATCATGATCATAGCCATAACTAAGANGAAGGATGTGATATAAGCATGCTGGGCAAGGTTAAGTTGCTCAATGTCCCCGCGCCCATCAATGAGATCCCAAAAAAATACCCTCGGCTGCCTCTGGAAATATATAAAGCCCGCCTGCAGCGATTACGGGATAGGATGAAGAGCGCAGGCCTCGATAAGATAATCATCTATGCCGATCGGGAACACGCTGCCAACTTCTCCTATCTAACGGGCTTTGGTCCTCGGTTTGAAGAAGCATTGCTGATTGTGGGATTGGAAGGCACTCCCACCGCGGTACTAGGTACTGAGAATATCAATATGATCAAGTATACCTCGGTGGAGCTTGAAGGTGTTCACTATCCGACTTTTAGCTTGATTGGTCAGCCTCGGGAAGACGTTTTGCAGCTTACAGAAATCTTGGAAGATGCAGGGCTCCAGCGAGGTATGTCTGTGGGTACCGTTGGGTGGAAATACTATGGTGAGCAGGATGGATGCCCGGCAGGTTCCTTTGAGATCCCCCACTTTATCATCCACGCAATCGAGTCTTTAGTTGGGGACAGAATCAATAACGCTACTGGTATCTTCATGTCGCCGTATAGCGGCCTGCGGACAGTTCTCGAACTAGAAGAGATCATTGTATTCGAGTACGCCGCATCGTTGGTGGCTAGATCAATGCTGGCTATGATGGATAGTGTAGCTGTGGGCAAGACGGAACTAGAACTAGCCAGTGCGTTTCAGAATATGGGTGTACCTCTATCTGTTCATCCCATGCTCTCGGTGGGAGAAAAGGCTCGGTTTGGTCTCGTTAGTCCCGGAGATAACAAGGCCAAATTGGGTGATTTTCTCACGGCTGCCTACGGCATTGAAGGCGCTCTTTCGTGTCGGGCAGCTTTTATCGCTACCGGGCCCCACGATCTGGATCCTGATATCCAAGATTGGCTCAGCGAAATTGCTATACCCTTTTTCTCCACAGCAACCCAATGGCTGGAGACCATAGCCATTGGGGTGGAAGGTGGCGAGATCTGGGATTTGGCCGAGACCCGCTTGCCTAANGATAGGTATCGCTGGAATCTTAATCCCGGTCACTTTATCGCGGCCGATGAATGGGTTTCCACCCCCTTTACGCCGGATTCAAAGGTCAAACTGCAAAGCGGCAACTACATGCAATTCGATCTCATAGTCGCACCGGCTCCCCCTTATTTCGGCTCAGATCTGGAAGATGGTCTAGTACTAGCCGATGAAAAACTGCGCAGCAGGATGAAAGATGAGTTCCCGGAGGTTTGGGCTCGGTTCCAACGGCGCCGTCGGTACATCCAGGATGTCTTAGAGATCAACCTACGGGAAGAGGTCATGCCCATGTCCGATATCCTAGGTTATTATCGACCTTTTCTGCTTAACCCCGATCTAGCTTTTGTCATCAGATAGTGCTAAGGTATAATTGACCAACGTGTGGAGCCAGGCCTCTCCTTTGGGTCTGGCTTTTCCACTAGCATGGGGGAATGGGGGGACCGGAGGTGTCTGTCATTGAATGTAATCTTCGATATCGGTAATGTCTTGTTGAAATACCAGCCCCGTGAGTACTTGAGGAGTTTGTCCTTCGACGAACACCACATCGACGTATATGCCAAGATCATCTTTGGTAGCAATCTCTGGCTGGATCTAGATAGAGGGATAACTAATGAGCAGGAGGTAGTGGCAAAACTCACCACGACCTATCCGGAGCATACAGCCGGGATCAGGCAGGTATTTGCACATTGGTACTCTATGCTCACTCCTATAGAGGACAGTATTAGTCTGCTATCCGAGCTAGAAGAAAAAGGCCATGGCCTCTATGCTTTGTCCAATTTCCATCGAGAAGCATTTCACTATGTGCGGAGTAAATACTCTTGGTTTGATCTCTTTGATGGGATGGTGATCTCCTACGAGATCAATGCCATCAAACCGGAGCCGGAGATCTACCAAGCCTTAATCGATAGGTATAATATCGATCCAAAGAGGAGCGTCTTCATTGATGATGTTCCCGCCAACTTAGTCGGCGCCAAGACCTTTGGTTTTCACACTATCAAGTTCGCTTCCAGCGAGCAAGTTACTGAAGAGCTCGCTTGTCTTCTGAGCTAGGAATTGACTCTATGGGCCAGAAATTTTGACCCCCATGGCCCCGGTCTGCTAGAATAGAGACATATGCTTTTCTTGAGTTCCTATAGACTGTGACTGGAGTGGTTGGGTGTCGACAAAGGAGAGTTCAAACGGGGCTTGTTCCAGGAAGCTATTGCGATTGGCAGGCCCCTTAATTCTGTCCAATCTTGCGTATACGTTGCTAGGAGCCCTAGATACTATTTTTATGGGCAGGGTGGGTGCTACAGAGCTCGGTGCTGTTGGTGTTGCCAGTGCCCTTTTCCTTGCCGCCAGTACCTTGCTGCGGGGTACAGTGGGATCAGTGATGGTGGTGGTATCCCAAGCTTTTGGAGCAGAGGACCAGAAGGGTATCTCTAGAGCTTTCCAGCATTATATGGTTTTGGCTATGCTGCTGGCTCCTTTAGGCTTTATCATGCCGCTTTTCTTTAAGGTGTTCTTTAGGATCACAAAACCGCAAGCTGACGTGGGGCTACTGGCTCTAGAGTATATCTCCATTAGAGCGTGGGAAATACCACTTAGTCTTATGTCTAAGACAATGGGGAGTTTTCTCTTGGGGGTAGGTAACTCCCGGGTACCCATGCTGGTCAGCTGGGCCACTGTTTTGGTCAACATGGTGGCCAATTATGTCTTGGTCTTCGGTAAGTTTGGTTTTCCCCGGATGGAGCTGGCCGGTGCTGCTTGGGGTACTGTGATATCTCAGACAGTCCAGCTGACGCTCTATCTGTTTTTCGTGCTAAAGCTTTATGGTGCAGAACTAGGTCTTCTAAAGGACTTTCGTTTGCCAACCTGGGGTCAGATTAGGGGAATGCTCAGGTTGGGTTTTCCCATGGGGCTGGCCGATTCTGTGGACTTAAGTGCCTTCGGGGTTTTCATGACTTTCCTGGCCCGACTGGGTACCATTGAGTTAGCTGCCAGCCAGGTGGCCAATCAGCTCAATGATATTGCTTTCATGCCTTCTTTTGCCATCGGTATGGCCACCAGCTCCTTGGTTGGGCGTTCTTTGGGCGAGGGGAGTACCGATAGGGCCGAAGCGTACGGCAAAGCCGGTCTTAGGGTAGGTATAGTTCTCATGGGAACGCTTGCGGCGTGTTATTGGCTATTTCCCCAGGTTTTTGTTGTGCTTTTTACCAGCGATCCTGAGGTTAGCCAACTGAGTAAGAGAATTCTGCGGGTAGTGGCAGTTTATCAGGTTCTCGATGTTATTCGGATTACTTTCTGTGGTTCTTTAAACGGCGCCGGCGAGACTCGGTTCACTGGCCTTACGACCCTGGCAGCGGCTTGCTTGGTATTTATCCCGGTGTCCTATATTGGTGCTTTTACCCTGGGCTTTGGACTTTGGGGAGCATGGGCCGGGCCATTAACTCACGCAGCTTTGCTGATGGTGGTTTTCGGTGCAAGATTTCGTGGTGGAGCTTGGAAGAAGCCGTGGCAGACTGTTTCCTTACCGGTGGGAGGCAAGTATCGTTTATCGAAGTACTAGAGAAGTTCTGGTCAAGAAGTAGAAATGGGAGCTGCACAGGTCACGTGCAAGCTCCCATCCTGGTCTATCCATGATCAAGGATGATTTATGATCTTCTGATGGCCTGCTCCAACAGCTGTACCTGGGCCGGTATCGCCGTGGAGGGGTCGGCCTTGCCTTCATATTCGATGGAAAGATAACCGTTATACCCTACGTCTTTAAGCATGCGAACTACTCTCGGGTAATCTATATCCAGGGTATAGAAAATGCCACCTCCGTGGTAGCACTTGGCGTGCACTAAGGCAGCATGGGGAGCCAACATTTCTAGCTGTTCGTAGGTGTTTTCCAGGAAGTTGCCACAGTCTAAGGCCACCTTAAGGGCAGGCGAATCGACTCCATTTAGAATGTCCAGCACGCCTTGGGCAGAATATGTGAGGCCCCAATGATTCTCTAGGGCTAAGACAATGCCTAGATCCTCGGCTTTCTTGGCGCATTCCTTGAAAGCTTGTATGTTCCACTCAATTCCTTCCTCGTACTCGTACCCGGGCAAAGGCTCCTCAAGGCCGTTACGGGCCATTAGCTCAGTGAAATTGGCTACCGTACCCCAGCGGCCACCGAATACCCTGACAATAGGGGCCCCGAGGGCTTTAGCATGATCCAGCCACCGCAGGACGAAGTCCACTTGTTCCTTCCGGATCTTGGAATCAGGATTTACAAAATTGTGATGAAGACTGAGGGCGTAGATATCCAAGGCGTTGGCTACTGCCTTTTGCTTCAGCTCATTAATATACTTTCTGTCTTCCGAAGCAAATTGGACTGCCAAGAGCTCTAGTCCATCGAGTCCGTATTTAGGCGCCTCTTCAATGATCTCTAATAGGGTCTTTTCTTCCTCGCCTTCTGTGCCGCCATAGCTAAACCGTTTGAATGAATACGATGAACTGCCGATGCGCATAGCAAGACCTCCTCCAGAGTGTTGTGCACAATATTAACTTCGTTTCCAGTAATGGGGATTCCTGTCATGAAATGAGAGAAAGTATTTGCGATACACAATTGTCAAAGGGCCTACGGATAAACCCAATTCCGATAAATAATGGCAATAGGTAACGGGCATTATACAGGCGAGAGCTCATAAAGAACCAGGTGGTCCATTTGATCGGTAAGCTATGGCGAAAATTGAAACGGAGAAGGGCCTGGCCAAAGAAGGATTTCACCGGCGCTAGTTTCAGTGAAATCCAGACGCACATTCAATCGGAGAATCTCACCGGTGATCTCAAAGAGACAGAAGCGAAAATAAGGGAAGCTTTTGGCAATAGCCCTGATGTGACCTTTAGGTATCTGAGACTAGGGGCTGATTTGAAGATGGAGCTACTCATAACCCACCTCGATGGTATGGTAGATACCAATCTCATCAGTGTAGGAGTAATAAGGCCCATAGTGGAAGAGCAAGCTACGCCATGGGAGGATCTGCCCAGCGGGAAAATGGCCCATAGTCTCCTAAAGCAGCGTCTTCTTGAGACTACGGGGATTAAGGAAACCGATAGCCTCGCAGAGATTCTGGAGTATATGAGCAGTGGGTTCTGTATGGTTTTTGTCCAAGATGTGCCCTGGGCAATAGCTTGCGAGGTCAGGAGATGGGCGGAAAGGAATGTCAGTGAACCGGCGACGGAGGCATCAATTCGGGGCTCTCGGGAAGGGTTTGTGGAGAATCACCGGGTTAATACCAGCATGCTGCGTCGGCTTATTGCATCCCCTCAGCTATGGCTGGAAGAGCTGCAGATAGGTGCTGTGACTAAGACTGTTGTGACCATCGCGTACATTAAGGGTATCGCCGAAGAAGGGGTAGTGGAGGAAGCTCGGCGCCGTCTTCAATCTATCGAGGTAGATTCTATCCTAGAAAGTGGGTATATCGAGGAGTATATCGAAGATGCCCCGTATTCACCTTTTCCCACCATCCTTCGGACCGAGCGCCCAGATAAGGTGGCGGCGGCTTTGTTAGAAGGTCGGGTAGGTATCATCACTGAAGGGACACCCTTTGTTTTGGTTGTGCCGGCAAGTTTCACTCATTTTCTTATGGCTTCGGAAGACTACTATGAACGATACCCCGCCGGCTCCTTCATCCGAATGCTGCGCTTATTGGCTCTATTTATCTCATTGACCCTGCCTTCTTTCTATGTGGCAGTGACCACATTTCATCAAGAGATGCTGCCTACCCCGCTGATCATGAGTATCGCGGCCCAAAGGGAAGGGGTGCCCTTTATCGCCGTAGTGGAGGCCGTTTTCCTTGAGCTTAGTTTCGAACTCCTCCGGGAGGCAGGTATCAGATTGCCTAAGGTTATTGGGCCTGCCATAAGCATAGTGGGTGCTCTCATATTAGGAGAAGCCGCTGTTCGGGCGGGACTGGTATCCTCCGCTATGGTCATTGTCGTGGCCGCCACAGCCATTGCCTCTTTTGCCAGCCCTATCTACAGCATGGCGGTCAGCGTCCATTTGCTCCGCTTTCCAATGGTTCTTCTCGCCGGGAGCCTGGGCTTGTTCGGGGTACTTATGGGTTTATCTGCAATCCTGATCCATATGTCGGCATTACGCTCCTTTGGAGTGCCTTATCTGGAGCCATTAGCACCGACTATCTTCTCAGAGTGGAAGGATGCGTTAATCCGGGCACCCCTTTGGATGATGGATAGAAGACCCCAATCGACGGTG
>JGI24708J26588_10003023_pt1 | contig 12445 bp, 9 predicted proteins | sample BioPla1DNA2_FD_26588 | JGI IMG/M metagenome (IMG submission 26588) | reverse complement strand
CGGTGTCCGCACCGCCTACAAACTCTATCTCGCCGCCTGGAACCGACTGATCCGGCATCCGAATCAACCATTAGTCCTAACGCGAGCACCTTGATTAACAGTTCATTTCCGATCACGATCCACGATTCAATACATTCTTCGTCGCCTACAAGTACAATCCTAAGCAGATAGCGTGCTCAGCACGCCATCAACTCTCATTTCCTGCAAAATTACCTCACACTAATCAGCGTGCCGACCACGCGCCGGCATCTTAATCCGCCAAATTGTCTCCTAAGCGTGCTTTTCCAGCACACCTGTGTCTCTACCTACCTCTTTCCACCCCCTCCCTGTACAATTTTTCAACTTACTTCGAAAAACTGTGAAGTGGGGGGAGAGATAGGGTCTTTAAAGGAGTTCTTAGTGGGCGGATCGGCTCTTCCGTGTATCTCCCTTGTACAGTTTCGCAACTAATATCGAAAAACTGCTGCACGCTGAGAGAAATAGACTCGATAGAGAAGGGTTTAGTGGACGGATTGATCATTGGCAGTACGGGGCTCCCTGTACAATTATTCAATTCATAATGAAAAACTGAAATCGCGGTCGCAGGTATACGGAGTTCACTTGAAAAATTGTTACTAATGAAAACTGAGCAGAAAAAAGACGACTAGCAGATCATGCCCGCTTTGTCGTCTCTTTATTGTGGTGGACGATAAGAGATTCGAACTCTCGACCTCTGCGATGCGAACGCAGCGCTCTCCCAACTGAGCTAATCGCCCGTAAGCACCTGATTCGATAGGCGCTTTGCCATTTTATCACAGATTTTCGATTTGTCTAGAGATTCTCCGACCGAACATATCTCAAGCTAGCGTTAGCTGAAACTATTTCAAGCTGATTTCAGCCTATTCCAATTTTAAGCCTATTTCAAGCTCTTTAACTCCTCTTGCTAACCTCACTACACTGTACTTATCCATACAGCAGACCGGCCGCCCAATTTGTAAGGCGAACAGGTAATATTTTGAACAGTACAAGAACGAATCGGTAAAAGAACCCGATGCCGTAGAGAGGTTTCGGTGCGCGTTTTCTAGTAATGCGGAGTAGCTTTCGAGCGACCGTTTTAGCAGAAGCGCCAGTCTGCTCGTCGCGTTCCATTCTGGCGATCGATCGATGGTAGCGCTCAGCGACATCTGGTGAATCGCATGTGCCCTTTTCACGTTTTGCAGTAAACCCTGTCGCCGTATCACCCGGCATAATGGCGATGGCACGTATACCGTTGTGTTTGAGCTCCGTGTTCAACGCGAGCGCCAGCGTATTGAGACTGGCTTTAACAGCTGAATAGTAACTCTGGTAAGGGAGCGAGACGACCGCGGCGATCGAACTTGTCAGAATGATGCGCCCTTTACTGCGCGCTAGGAATGGTATGCTTTTACGAACAGTTTCCATCGCGGCAAAAACGTGTACGTCAAACATTCTGACAATTTGTTCTTTCGGTGTGTCGGAAACGGAACCGGATATCCCAAAGCCCGCATTTGAGAAAAGCACATCAAATGAGTCGGTAAGCTCACCAATCCTCGAGAAGGCGTCATCCAACGAACTCTCATCTGTGATATCGCATGCAATCTGGTGGAGCGTACCTTGACTGTTAAAGTTCTCACGCGGGTGGACGGTTCTCGACAAACTGAATACTTCGCATCCGTCCTGAAGCAGGAGATTGACCACCTCCATACCGATACCGGAACTACCGCCCGTGATAACCGCCTTCCTGATCTCAAACATCTGTGAACTCTCCTCTACTCATCATCAGATCATTATCTGTATTTAACTTATTATTTATTATATCTATCCTTTGTTGCTAATAGAATTGTCAGTGCGAAGCGCACCGGACAATGCCATTCGTCATGTAATTTACATAATAATAAGTATTCTGAGGTAAATAATGACTTTTTCCGTGCGTATAGTGGCGCAAATACGTTTAACTAACGCGCATATTTACAGATATCAACAATGCTCACCACAAATCATACAAAAAAACGTACTTATATGTGCATGTGTACGGTAAGCTCCGGCGCCTATTGCGACTTTACAAATATTTTACATTTTTAACATCATGAGCAAATAGGAAATTCCTACGATAAGGCCGTCCTAGGAAGACAATTTTCAAAGAAAACGAAAAAATAATTGGAGAAGGAAAGAAGTATGAAAATGAAAAAACATTTTATGACCATCTTGACAGTCATCCTCGCACTCGCAATGATCTTTACGGTCGTCGCCTGTGATAAGAAGCCCGATGAACCCAAGACAACCGATCCCGAGCCTGTCAAAACAGACAAACCGGCAGAACCAACGACGCAAGCATCGGAAGAGCCGGAACCTGCGGGCGACCAAACCATTCACGTCTACACACGCGATTCAGCGTCCGGTACGCGCGAAGGTTTTGAAGCTGTTATCGGCTTTAAAGATAAGCTGACGGAAAAAGCGAACGAAGTCGCGTCTAACGGCGCCATGGCGCAGCAAGTCGGACAGGACATCAACGGCATCGGATACGTTTCTCTCGTCACCAACTTTGCCGAGAACAACCTCAAGCCGCTGAACTATGAGGGCGTTGAAGCTTCGGAAGCAAACGTCATCAATGGAACGTATACGCTGAAACGCCCATTCTGTTTCACGACGCGTGCTGCGGATGACTACAAGAGTGACGATCAGAAAGCAATCGTTGCTGCGTTCCTCGCCTATATGACGGACTCAAAGGAAGGCCGTGAAGTCGTCGTTGCCGCAGGCGGTATTGCCGACGTTGAGGCAGGCAAACCTTGGGACGAGCTCAAGAAAGACCATCCGATCGTCGATCAGGACAACAGCGGACTCACAATTGTTTGCGGCGGATCAACCTCTGTTGAAAAATGCGTAAAAGCGTCACTGGAATCGTTCCAGGGCATCGCGGGTAACGTTCAGTTTAAGCTTGATCAAACGGGATCAGGTGATGGCTGGAAGCGTGTGCTCGGAGATGATAAAGATGGCCCGAACGCTTCTGATATCGGTTTCGCCTCAAGAAACTTTAAAGAAGATAAAGAGCCTGTAGATACCGCTATGCGCAGCGAGGAGTTCTGCCAAGACGCCATCGTCGCAATCGTCCATAAAGATAACCCGGTCAGCAACGTAACGAAAGATGATCTCTTCAATATCTTCACCGGCGCTGCTGCGACATGGGATGAAATCGGAAAATAACATCATTGACAGAAGCACAGAACAAAGGGCGGGAGCTTTCGCTTCCGCCCTTTCACTAATCGAACAATGTACGAATGTACGCGCAGATCACCTCAAATGCCTTTTTGGCATATACTGATAAACGTGGAGTCTGTGAGAAACGATAAACGGTGGTGCAGCCGATAAAAACTTGTTGTCTGCACCATTATCATGTCAAGAGCATTGACTGTAGAGTAAACGGATATACTATGGAAAACGCTAAAGAGAATGTTATGGCGTCAGAAGCCAAATTCGCCAAGATACGTAAAAGGCGACGAGGAACTGACGTTCTTTTCAGAAATTTATTTAGAATAGCCGGAGTGATTGCGGCGATGATGGTGATCCTCATTATCATCTTTGTCACGTCGAGAGGGATACGCCCTTTCTTGGGCAGCGCGGAAGAAAGAGTCAACCTCAAATACTTTTTGACCGGGTCACGCTGGCGTGCCGACCAAGGCATCTATGGTCTTGGCTTCGTCATTATCAATACGTTGATCGTCTCCGTCACCGGAGGATTGCTCGCGCTTCCGCTGGCGATCCTGAGTGCCGTACTCATCACAAGGATTGCTAAAGGAAAACTCAGCATCTTTCTCACGACGATTGTCGAGACGCTCGCAGCAATCCCTTCCGTTGTGTACGGAGTCTTCGCCGCAGGTAAAATTACGGTGCTTGTCAGAGACCTTGCAAATGTATTCGGGATCTCTACTTATGGAGGCAACTCTTCTCTTGCAGTTATTCTCCTGCTCGCTATCATGACATATCCCACAATGACAACGCTGGCAGTCTCCGGGATACGTGCGATACCGAAAGAGCTCGATTCCGCCTCCCTCGCTCTCGGCGCTACCCCGACACAGACATCGTTCAAGGTGATCGTCCCCGCAGCGCGATCCTCTATCGCGACGGGATTCACTCTTGGACTCGGTCGTGCCTTCGGTGAAGCGACAGCTGTCTCCATGATTGCGGGCAATGCGTTAGCGGGGCCGTCTTGGAATCCCTTCGACATTACGAGAACACTGACCTCAACCATGCTGACCGGTCTACATGAGACATCGGGAGTTGACTATGAAATACGTTTCTCTGTCGGTGTCATCCTTATGTTCGTCATTGTATCGATGAACCTTCTCGTACATGCCGCCAAGCGGAGACTTGAGAAGAAAGGAGGCTTATCTGCATGACGCGTATCCGCAAGATAAAAGATATCTTTATGCAATCGCTCACTTGGGTCGCCTCCGGTATATCAGCTTGGGTTCTCGTTGCAATACTCGTCTTCATCTTTTCAAACGGTTGGAAACTTCTTGATCGTTCCGTTCTGTTCGGTGATTACCACGCCAAAAATATCGTGTCAGGTTTCAGTGATGAACACAACGCAGATTTGACGTTTACACCGCCCGATACGCTTGAGGATGGTGATGTCGTCTCCACGAGATTCGGGTTTGCCGTTCGCGACGAGATCGACAAAGAGAAAAACCATGTGCATACGCTTACATGGGTCGACGATCACTCACCTCTCCTGAACGGAAAGATTACAACTGCCGGTCCGACTCAGGGAACCCCGGCACCGTTCAAAGCAGGTATGAACATCAACAAGTTTGTATATTTGGACAACTCAGGCGAAGCAATCACGGTCGGTCGCTTGAAGCAGCAGAGCCCTCAGGAGTGGATCCCCCTGATGGACGGCAACGCGAAACAGATTACCGAATTTCACGGCAAAGAACCGGGCGGCGGTATGCGCGGATCGCTTATGGCGACGCTCATTTTGATCGGCTTATCGCTGCTCTTTTCAGTACCGATCGGAATCTTCGCTGCGATTTATCTCTACGCTATCGCGAAACAAAATCGCCTGACGACGTTCGTGCGTTCATCCATCGAACTCCTTGCCGGTGTCCCCTCGATCATTTTCAGCATGATGGGTATCACGCTCATCTTCCCCATCATCAAGTTATTTGGCGCAAGTGGACAGAGTATCATTCTCGGCAGCCTCACGATGGCGGTTCTCCTCTTGCCTGTTCTGATACGTCAGACAGAGGAAGCTTTGCGTTCCGTTCCATCCTCCTATGCGCAGGCGAGTCTCGCATTGGGCGCAACACAGACGGAAACACTTTTCCGCGTTGTTCTGCCCTCGGCGAGAAACGGTATCTTCTCCGCCTGTCTGCTCGCTGTCAGCCGCATCATCGGCGAGTCGGCAGCGCTTGTGTTCACGATGGGTACGGCAATCCAAGATTCACCTAAGATAGGATCCAGCGCTACTTCGCTCGCCGTACAAATTTACGTCCTGATGGGAGGCGAAAACCCGAACTTCGAACTCTCTTCGGCGATCTCCATCGTGATCCTCATCCTTGTACTCGCACTCAATTTGACTGTCAAAGTCGTTTCTGCTCTGTCAGATAAGAAAGGAAAAGCATAGTGTCCGCATCAAAGTTGCAAAAATTTATGAAACGTGCCGGCGGCACAAATAAAAAAACCATGGCTAGCTCATCGGGATCCTCCCAAGCAGCTCAACGCGAAAATGTTGCCTTTGCGATAGAAGATGTCAACTTGTTTTACGGTGATTTTCAAGCACTCAAAGATATTACGTTAGACATACCGGCGCATCAAGTCACGGCCTTCATCGGCCCGTCCGGCTGCGGGAAATCAACACTTTTGAGATGTTTCAACCGTATGAACGACCTCATCGACAATTGCCGCGTCGAGGGCGCAATCTATCGGAACGGCGTCGACATCAACGGTGATGCCGTCGATGTCGTAGATCTTCGTACACACGTAGGTATGGTCTTCCAACAGCCCAACCCGTTCCCAAAAAGCATTTACGACAATGTCTCATATGGACTTGTCTGCCAAGGCGTTAGAAGCAAAAAAGTTTTAGATGAGGCGGTTGAATCTTCCCTTAAAAAAGCGGCCCTATGGGAGGAAGTCAAGGATCATCTCAGACGAGATGCGACACAGCTTTCCGGTGGACAACAACAACGCCTCTGCATCGCCCGTGCGATCGCTTTGCAGCCTGATGTCATCCTGATGGATGAGCCGACGTCTGCGCTCGACCCGATTGCGACGGCACGCATTGAGGACTTAATTACACAACTAAAAGAAGAATACACGATCGTTATCGTCACTCACTCCATGAGTCAGGCGGCCCGTATCAGTGATAAAACGGCTTTCTTCCTCCTAGGCGACCTGATAGAATTCGGGGCCACAGACGATATCTTCCAGAACCCGCGCGATAAGCGTACGGAAGACTACATCACGGGTAAATTCGGATAGGTGATCGCCCTCCCCGCTTATACGCGGGGATGAGCGACGCCTCCGAGGCCATGCATGCGATCATTTAAACTTCCCTTTGCAGGGCGAAGTATTAGCGTACATAATATAATAGATAGAGATCATTAGAAACAGGAGCATTCCGATTATGGTAAACAGACCAGAATTTCAAGAAGACTTGGCAGCAATTCACCGCGATATGATTCACCTCGGCTCGATGGCTGAGGCGGCGATCAATAAAGCGATGCAGGCTTTGCGTGAAAACAACGCCGTTCTCGCGCACGAAGTCATTCAAGGCGATGACGCCATTGACAATCTCGAACGCGAAATAACGCAGGAATGTGTCAGGCTTATTGCGAGACAACAGCCAAGAGCGAGCGACTTGCGCGACATTACCGCCAACATGAAACTTGTCACCGATTTAGAACGTATTGCCGACCATGCCGAGGACATTGCTGGCAACACGCTTGCCATCATCGACTCGGGACTGACCATTGAGATTCCTTCAGACTTTCTCATGGTAAACGACCTTGTCACACACATGCTGCACGAGGCTCTCGATGCTTACGTCTCGCGCGATCTTTCGTTGGCCTACCACGTCATTCGCACGCGTAATCGCATCGGGTTTGTCGGTCAGGGACTTTCAAAATTGATCGTCGATACGATGCTGGATCAACCGCGTTTGATTCCCGCGCTCGTCCAGCTTATTCTCGTCGCTAATCATTTACAACGCGCCGCAGATCATACGCAAAATGTCGCCGAGTGGATTGTCTATCATTTGCGCGGGACATACGTTTCTGAACTCGATGAACTGCCGAGCGAAGATGAACTTGATAGGCGAACTGATAGTGAGTCAGCGCCATCCTATTTGGGGGATGACAGCGATACTTCTGAAACTGAGGAGTAAATGAGAAATTACGGTATAATATGAACCCGACTGATTATCAACTCGAAGCACCGCGTATTATCTGTCTCGTCGAAGATGACGACTCGATCCGCGAACTTCTCGTTTTCAATTTGGAGAGCGAAGGTTACGATGTTCGATCATTTTCACGAGGGCAGAAACTTTTCGACATGCTCATGTCCTTTCCGGAAGATCAATTCATCTCGCTTTTTATTCTTGACATCATGCTTCCCGATATGGACGGATATGAGATCCTCAGGCGCTTGCGAAAAGACCCGCGCTTTGAACTCTCTTCTTTCCTCATGCTCACGGCACTTTCATCTGAACGCAACAAACTTAAAGGGTTCGACGAAGGGGCCGACGATTACTTGACGAAACCTTTCGGTATGGGCGAATTGCTTGCGCGTGCTCATGCACTGCTTGCAAGAAGTGATCAACGACTTGTCTTGGCAGGCAAGCTCGAGAAGTCGGAGAAAGTTGACCGCTCTGACACCATCGAGGAACGTGTCATCCGTCATGGGCGGATTGTCGTCAACGAGACGCGCCATCGCGTATGGTTCAACGAAACCGAAGTTGACATGACGCGTATGGAGTACAACCTTCTCGTTTTTCTCCTTGAGCACCCTGGGTTCGTCTTGTCACGCGATGTCCTTCTCGCGCGAGTATGGGGATATGATTATGAGGGCGAATCGAGGACGGTCGATGTTCATATCCGCGGTTTGAGAAAAAAATTGGAAGAGAGTGATTTGAGCCCTGACATTATTGAGACAGTGCACGGTGTCGGCTATCGACTGAAAGAGGCGGATCATGCGTAAAAAGATAACGATGATTGTTATCATCGTCCTCGTCATCGCCATCCTGGCGACATCAATCATTGCGATCAGCGAAGCGCGTAAAATGAATCGCAAGACGACACGTAATCACGTGATCGCGATTACCAACTGGTTGACTACGGAACATTCACAATCATCAGATTTGATTCATGACGCGAAAATGCTTATTGACCATCATGTGGCACGCGACATTCCGCTCCGAGTCACACTCATTAGGACAGCCGGAGAAGTCATCTACGATTCGGAGGCAGAAGATTTAGAGAGCCATCTCACGCGCCCTGAAGTGCAAAAAGTTCTGAAAACCGGTCAACCTGCTGAAGAAATTCGTTATTCGAAAACATTAGAGTACGACCTATATTACTATGCGGCGCTTATCGTTGACAGCGACATCATTGTTCGCATCGCTTATCCGTTGTCGCTTGAAGACGATACCGTACGCTCCGTCCGTACGCATGTCCTGCTGATCGGGCTCATTTCTATTCTGCTGATGGGAGCTGTCCTCGCCTTTGCAATTCAGAAAATTTCGCAACCGCTTGAGACGATCACCGAATCGTTTGAACGTCTCGCCGGCGGTATCACAGCGACTCGCATTGAAGAGAGCCATCAGGTATATCCTGAGGTAAGAAGACTATCCGCTTCGTACAATCGGATGGCGGACACACTGGAAGAGCAACAGGCGTCGCTTAAACAAAAGCAGAGTTTCCTCGATGCTCTGATTGGAAACCTCGCTTCGCCGATCGTCGTCATCGACGAAAGAGCGGACGTCATCTTCATTAATGAGCGCGGCATGCAGACGTTCAGGCGCTTTATCGATCCTGTCAAGCACCCGTACCCGCTCTTTCTCCTGACGCACGATGAGGAGATCTCGGAGCGCGCCATTGCACTTATAAGTGGTCAGACGCAGGATCGCGAGCTCGTCAAAACATTGACGACATCGGAGGGAACACGCAGTTACCATCTGACACTCTCTCCGCTGCACGAGCGCCGCGTGGCCATCCTGTTCCACGATAGGACGGCGGAAGCGGAAGCAGCACTTCTGCGCTCCGATTTCGTCGCGAATGTGACGCATGAACTTCGTACGCCGTTAACTTCAATTCGCGGCATGATTGACACATTGCGCTCCGGTCGTGTTATGAGTCAGGAGCAGGCAGACAGGTTCCTGCAATTAATGGAGGTTGAAAGTGAGCGTTTGGAGCGACTCGTCTCCGACTTGTTGATCCTTTCGGACATTGAGCAAAGTCCGATCAAGTTGAACGAAGATTATTTCGATCTCACGGAGCTCGCAAATGAGGTCATAACGCAATTGGAACCTTATGCGTCGGAGGAAAGTGTCACGCTGAAACTGTCGCAGAGTGATCGGTTTCATGTCTCCGCAAATCGTGATCGCGTCAAACAACTTATCATGAATTTACTCGATAACGGTATCAAGTACAATCGCCCCGGCGGTACTGTAACGCTAAGTTGGTCGGCCTTTGATATACGCGAGACAAGTGACGACAGACAGAACCTTTCGCGCCTCACATTTTCCGTGGAAGATGATGGGGTCGGCATCTCGGAATCCGATCAGAGTCGTATCTTTGAGCGCTTTTATCGCGTTGATCGCAGTCGCTCACAGGAACCGAGAGGCACGGGGCTCGGTCTGGCGATCGTCAAACACATCGCGCTTCTTTACAATGGCGACGTCAGTGTACAAAGCAGGCTCGGCATCGGAACGATCATCCACGCATCCTTGCTCGTCCCTGTAGAGAAACAGGAATAGCGACTCATTGAGAATTAATACACAGAAAAGCGGGGCGCTACGAGAAGAGACGCCCCGCTTTTTATTATGTTGTCATCTCACCCAAATTAACCGATCAATGAACGAATCCATTCAAGAAGATTGAACCGGGCAAAGACTGAACCCATGACGAGTGAGACGGTCGACATAATCTTGATGAGAATGTCGAGAGACGGGCCGACTGTATCTTTCAGCGGGTCACCGACCGTATCGCCGACAATCGCAGCATCGTGCTCGGGTGAATCGCGATCGACACCTTCGACACCGCCAACTTCAATAAATTTCTTCGCGTTGTCCCATGCACCTCCGATGTTTCCTGTAAACAGAGCAAGCATGACGGCGGACAAAGTTGAGCCGAGCAGCAGTCCTGCGACAAAGAGAGGACCGAAGATCAATCCGCTGATAACGGGAACAACAACGGCGAGGAGGGCCGGCGCTCTCATTTCACGCAATGCGCCTCTCGAGGCGATGGAGATACAAGACTCGTAATCAGGAAGCACCTTGCCCTCAAGGAGTCCTTTGATTTCTCTGAATTGGCGACGTACTTCAACGACCATAACTCGCGCTGTCTTCGTGACGGAGTCGATCAGCATACCGGAGAACATCCAGGGGAATGCCGCACCGACAATCATACCGACGAGTGTTAACGGATGGATCGCGTTCAGGAAAAGTTCTGCTTCAGCCGGTGTGAAAGAATAGAGATAGGACGTCATCATGGAAAGTGCCGCCAAAGCCGCTGAACCGATAGCAAATCCTTTACCGATCGCCGCCGTCGTATTGCCCACGGCGTCAAGCGTATCGGTAATCTGACGCACCTCTTCATCGAGGTAACTCATCTCGGCTATACCACCCGCGTTGTCGGCGATCGGGCCGTACGTGTCAACAGAGACAGTCGTGACAACGAAAGACAACATACCGGTCGCCGCCATCGCGACACCGTACATGCCGGCAAGCAGATAGGCGCCCAAAATTGCCACGCCTAACGTGATACTCGGGTACATCGTCGATTTCATTCCGACCGACATACCTTCAGTGATCGTAAGACCGACACCTTCACGCGTCGCTTCCGCGATCGTCTTCGTCGGCTTAAACGAATAGCTCGTATAATACTCGGCAAAAATGCCGACGACAATTCCGCTTATGACACCCATGGCCGCCGCGAGCAGGGGCGAAACCCATCCTGCTGCGAAACCTGCCTTCTCCATATCTATGGCATCGACTTTCGAGAAGAGAAGCCAAGCCATCAAGATACCGAAAACGATCGTCAAGGACGCCGAGATCCATGTGGAAAGGTTGAGCTCTCGATGCGGATTATCGGAGAGCTTCCGCTTTGCAAGAATTGACACGATACCAAGCACACAAGCGACAAGTCCACCTGCCGCAAAGATGAGCGGAAAATGAATCATAGCGCGCACGAGATTTTCACTGACAACGACGTGTACGTCACGGAAAACCTCTAAAGCGAGAATGACTGCAGATAAGATCGCACCGACATATGATTCAAGCAAGTCGGAGCCAAGCCCCGCTACGTCACCAACGTTGTCACCGACGTTGTCGGCGATCGTCGCCGGGTTGCGCGGATCGTCTTCCGGAATGTGATATTCGGTCTTTCCGACAAGGTCAGCACCCATGTCGGCCGCCTTCGTGTAGATGCCGCCACCGACGCGGTTGAACATCGCGATGATGGAGCATCCGAGCGCGTACCCCGATAACGTCACGGTGAACGTTACGGGCAGTCCCCACCAGTTTGTTGAAACATCATTTGCGATGAGTGCATCTAATTGTCCCATCGCCTGTCCGAAAACAAGGTAAACAATAATAATACCGAGCATGGCAAAACCGCCAACACTCAACCCCATCACTGTACCGCCACGGTAAGCNACTTTCAGCGTTTCACCGAGATTACGCGTTTTTTCGGCTGTGTTCGTTACGCGAACGTTCGAATACGTCGCAATTCTCATGCCGACAAATCCCGCCGTGGCGCTCATGATGGCTCCAACGACAAACGACACGGCCATCTGCCAAGAAATAAGAACTCCGAGAATGACAGCGATGACGGCAGAAATAGCCGCAACCACGCGATACTCGTAGTTAATAAAAGTTGAAGCGCCTAGGCGGATTGCAGCAGCGATTTGTCGCATCCGCTCATTCCCTTCATCCAAGCGCTTCACAGTGAAATAGTTTATGGCGGCGTATCCGAGAGTCAGGACAACGCCAAAAGCCATAATGATCGTTAAGACAACTAAACTCATCCTCTACTACTCCTTGTGATTCTAAGAAATGCAGGAAAGAAATTCCCCTGACCTGTTACCTAGTAGATAATAACACGTTTTGTATACTTGGCAAGCATCAGACAAACACACGACCGTGTCAACTTGTTGTAGGTTTGGCAAGAACTACGAGATTAGTCCACCCATACCTCCATTCGTGATAGCTTTACATAACCGATAGAGCGGTGTC
>JGI24708J26588_10003016_pt1 | contig 12462 bp, 8 predicted proteins | sample BioPla1DNA2_FD_26588 | JGI IMG/M metagenome (IMG submission 26588) | reverse complement strand
ACGTACAAGTGAAATTATAAATCCTGCGGGGCGCAGTGTCAAGCAACCGCAATTAATAAAAGTTCCAGTTAACAGTGCAGATGCTGTGCAATGTAAGTAAAATCAGTGCAATGAAGCGTCCGTTTACGGAATTGCACAGTCTCATGCAATACTTAGCAGCGCTGCCAGGACAACCGCGATGCTGTGCAATGTAAGTAAACATCAGCGTAATGAAGCATAGAGATGCATAGTCAGAGCGAGGAAAAGCAAGCCGACTGTCTGAGTAAAAATGCAACAAACATGATTCTTTCCCTTAGCATTTTTGCGAGTTTCGGCTCTGCCCGAGCTGAACTATACAGCTCTTGCAAATGAAGCGTCCGTTTACGGAATTGCACAGTATCATATGACAATAAGACAGCGCTGCCGGAACAACCACGATACTGCGCAGTGTAGTAAACATCAGCGCAATGAAGCCCTGTTTACGGAATTGCACGGTATCCGCATCATACCGCCAGGCTCACTTAGCCTCCCTATTTGCCTTCAAAACCGCTCCTGCGATTGAGAAGCTCAACGACCTCATCGGCGCGGATAGGGCGGCTGATATAAAAGCCCTGGATCTCGTCGCAACCGTTTCGCCTCAGGAAATCGAGCTGCGCCTTATGCTCCACACCTTCGGCAACGACCTTGATCCCCAGCGTCTGCGAAAGGTGTATCATGCCATTGACCAATGTCTGGTCCTTCTCGCTTCTGAACAGATTATTGATGAAACTCCTGTCAATTTTGATACGGTTGACAGGCATATGATTGAGCCTGCTGAGAGACGAATACTCCGTGCCAAAATCGTCTATCGAAATTTCTATGCCAAGATCCCTCAACTCTTCGAGCACACCCAGAATATTGTCCGATTCCCTCACTGCGGCGCTCTCCGTGATCTCAAGATCCAGGTATTTCCCATCCAGTCCCGTCTCGTTAAGTATTTTTTCCACAACAGCAACAAAACTCGGACTGCGCAGTTGAAGTACAGAAACATTGACGGACACATGCATTTCAGGTGACCCCATATTGTGCCATGATACTGCCTGGCTGCATGCCGTCCTCAGAACCCATTCGCCGATCCGTATAATCAGCCCGTTCTGCTCGGCCAGCGGGATAAATACTCCAGGGTCGACAAGCCCGTAATCAGGCTGATTCCACCGCACCAAAGCCTCCATGCAGAGGATCTCGCCCGTGCTGGCTGATACCAGCGGCTGATAATGCAGACTCAGCTCGTTGTTGTCTATGGCCCTGTATAATTTATTGGAAAGTTCATGCTTCAGCACGACTTCCTGCTTCATGTCCTCAGTACACAGGCAATACTGCCCTTTCCCCCTGGCCTTTGCCTGGTACATGGCAATATCCGCATTCCTTATCAATGTATCAGCATCGCTTCCATCGAAGGGGTAAACTGCTATTCCGATGCTGGCAGATATATAAATCTCCTGGTTGCGCACACTAAAATGAGTTCTGAAAGTGCTGATCACCTTGTCAGCCACTTTATAGACATCATCGGTATTCTCTATATTGTTTACCATAATCAGAAATTCATCTCCACCGAAGCGGGACACAGTATCGGATTTGCGCAATGCCGCCGATAATTTCCGGGCGACCTCTATGATGAGCTCATCTCCCCCCTCATGCCCCAGCGTATCGTTTACATTTTTGAAGGAATCCAGGTCCATGAATATCACTGCGATTATTTCACTCCTTCGCTCTGCCAGCAAAACGCACCGGTTCAGCCGGTCTCTGAACAGCGTGCGGTTGGGGAGACCCGTCAGCGTATCGTAATATGCCATGAAGTTTATCTGCTTCTCCTGCTCTATCCTCTCGAGGGTTCCTGCAATGATATTCGAGATGATCATCAGATTATTCTTGTCGATGGTACCCCAGGCCATGTTCTTTTTGATCGACTGCAGCATTAGATATCCNTAGACATTGTCGTTGTTCTCAATTGGCAGGATGAGCAGCGACTTGACCTGTCCGTCTGTGATATGCACTATATCATCATACTCATTCGGCGGAAGATCATCTATATCATAGATCTCCAGACTGTTGGCGGTTGAAAACATGCGCTTCAGATACGGATAATCGCTGAGCACTATTTCTTTGAAATTGGCATCCGTCGAGTTCTGGCCATTCGTCCATGAGTAGGAACAAGTTATTTTATCCTTCTCTTCGTTCAGCAGATAGATAAAGATGCCATCTGTCATCAGGAACTCACTCGTTCTGCGCAGCGTCTCACTGGTCACCTGATCAAAGCCTTTTTCACCGACACTGATATAATGTGTCGAGATCTCTGCCACCAACTCCTGAAAGCTTATTTGATATGCATTTTCAAGCAGCTTGGTCCTGAATACATTCATGATGAAAAATGCAATCCAGATAGCGATCGCACTAAGGCCNATCCGGCCGATATGATCCGCCTCATCGATCCGGGTTTCCAGCGTCGGCTTCAGGATGAATACCATAATATGCGTCAATAAGATGGATGCCGCCACAGCGGTCTGTATGACCCTGCTCACCATAGCTATGGATATGATAAGGAAGATGAACGTGTGAGCCCAGACGGTCATCACAGCAAACTCAATATAATTCAATGTCAATACGGGTATCAACACAAAGAAAACTACTGCGTAAACAAAATCCTTATACCTCTTGCTTTTTTCGATCCTTTCGATTATCTCGAAAATGATGCCGGCTATTATCAGGATACCGCTGAACAGAAGTACTGAAAACAGATCCTTTCCCCTGTAAATAAAATATAAAGCAATGACATTCAGCACACTTGCAATAAAAAGGTATGATGCCAGGTAATGAACGATTTTTATCCGGATCTGATCACTGAACAGCAGCGAATCGGCTACATTCCTTTTTGTGTCCAAAAAGCCGTATTTTTGCATGGCATAACTGATCCCCAGCACGGGAAGCATCATAACGATGGGAGCCAACTGGGGGATCCTGATGGAAAATACGTTGTTCACGATGCTCTCTGTGAAAACTCCCAGCACAAGAGCACTCAGGAAGCACCTGATGATAATATTCGCCTGTTTTTTCACATTCCTGCTGTTTTCTGATTTTCCCCATTTCCTGACCAGGTATATGCCAGTGGATGTGTAGCCCAGGTAATATGCGATAAAAAACCAATCCCAGTAGTTTTTGATAGAGATATTGACCCATCCCATGGGCGTCTTTACCAGGTTGAATTGCTGTGGATTGAGCCCCGGGATGTATGTGAACACCGAAAGGCAGACCGCCGCCGGAAGATACAGCAGTATATATTTCCACCATCTGTCCAGAAGAGAATCTCTGTCGGTCAGCGAAATTATGAAATGGAGCAGAATACTGAAGAAAACGCCCCATCCGATGGCTGCAAATCTCCTCCAGAACAGGCATGATGAAATGTCAGCGGCCGATATCGCCATTGCAAAGCCAAATGACCAGATGAACAATGCTGATGCCAGCGCAAAAAAGAGCCGGTTGGTCCTGGAAACCGGATTGGTGTAAAGTGTATAAATGCCCAGATATAAGCTCACTATACAAATCAAACTGAAGATTATCGAAAAAATAAGAGGTACGTCCATCATGCTGACACTCCCGCAATCTATACATACACTTATTTATATATCGACAATTGTGTAGTATTGGTTTATGTTACCTCTAATCTTCCATTGCTTGTAACGTGACCAGACCTGCGTTTCAGGGGAACACGCGCCCTCTGCCTTCTTTTACAGCACGGATGAAATCCTCGATGGTAAACAGCTCACAGTCGAATTCCATGCCTCCCCCGGGCAGAAGGTCAGCGAAATGAGAATCGGAGCCGCCGGTATGATAAAGATTGTATTTGTTGGCCAGTTCCAGTGCCCGCTCATCAAATTTGGGATCCATATGGCTTGTGTTGCGGACCTCTATCGCATCCACATGTTCAGGGAAAACACGGATTTGTTTTATGTACCAGGCTTCTCTGTAAGGGTGGGCCTGAGAAACGAATCCCCCATGCTCCCGCACGACCCTGAGATACTTTTCTATCGGCCAGGACAGCATGTCCGGATATTTCAGGAGAAAATCCTTCCCCAGTCCGTATGTCAGGAATTCAGCCCCGTCGTCCGCATATTCCCATCCGAAAAACACGCGGAAATCCAGCTTGCTTGCCTCCCGCAACGCATTTTCATATCCGCGGCAAAACAACTCCACCCGCTCTTCCCACGGCAGATGATCAGGTATGCAGGAATTTCCGTTGAAAAAGTGGTCGGTGATTATGATGCCCGAGTAGCCCGCCCGGTAATACGCGCGCACCATCTCTGCTCCGGTGCTCCCTGCACATGCGCTTGCTTCTTTGGTGTGCATATGGGTTTCGTATTTATATTTTTCAGCAGCATTAAGTATCCTGTCCAGCGAAAATTCAGTCATCAATCCACTATCTGTGATTGTATCCATAGACAAAAATCCTTCTGTTCTGAATGCCATAGCAGTCTTTACGCCTTTTTTGCCTTTTGCGATCCCGCTCTCTTTATCCGGATCACAAAACACGAATACCCCATCTGATAAGGTTGGACCAAAAGCTTTTAACTGCGGTGATCCGTTGACAGAAACACAAATTCGGTTATCCATGCTTCACATGCTCCATACCTTGATTGAAAAGCTGCAGTATATGATCATCATCAAGTGAGTAGTATACAGACTTGCCTTCCTTCCTGTATTTGACCAGCTTCATGTTCCTCATGAGCCTCAGTTGGTGAGAGACAGCGGACTGCGTCATATTTACTGCTTCAGCGATATCACATACACACATCTCACAGCAGGACAATGCAAAGATGATCTTTATCCTCGTCTGGTCCCCCAGCACTTTGAACAAATCGGAGAGCATGATGGCTTCATCGTCCTTTATCATGCAGTTCCTGACCTTGCTGACCCGTTCAGGATCGGTCTTCAGTTCTTCGCATTTGTCACAGCATTTGCCTTTCATATTGATCTCCATACCGTATAAATTCCGGCTTCCAGCCTGATAATTTAATTATATTTTTAAAACAGGCAATAGTCAAATACAGCCATTCAAATGGATGTTGCCGATTTTGCCGGTAATTGGTATATTAATTTATATCGAAAAGTCTGATCTTAGGAGAATGCTTCATGGTTCTGGGCGTAATCATATTGGTCATAGCCGCGTTCTATGCATATATGGTTTTTGAAACCACATGGCTGAAGATAGAAAGGCTGGATTTTTCCAGGAAGGGAAAAGGCCTTCGCATTATGCACCTGTCCGACCTGCATATCAATATGACCAGGATCTCAGCTGAGCGCATAAAAAAAGCAGTAAAGGCTGAAAAACCTGACCTTATACTCATCACCGGAGACTATATAAACAAGCCTGTGCATGCGTCAGAATTTTTACGGTACCTGCGTACCTTCACCAGAGGCTGCAGGACCATAATGTGTCTCGGCAACCACGAGTATAAAGCTTTCAGGTCGAATAAAGAAGGCCTTCAGAACTTTATTCGTGAAATAGAGGCCCTCGGTGTGGAGGTGCTTATAAACAGGACCGTTGTAGTTGAAAAAGATGGTCAGAAATACAACATAATAGGGTTCGATGACCTGAGACGGGGCAGTCCGGACATTGAGAAAGCAATGGAGGACTGCATCCCCAATGCACCGAAAATCTCGATTACACACAACCCAGACCTGGTGCTGAGCATCCCCGGGAAAATTGTGGACTACATGTTCGCAGGCCACTTTCACGGCGGGCAGATATGGATGCCCTTCAACCTGGAGTTCATGATCCTGCGCGATGATCAGCTTTGCAGGATGGGCATCACCAGGGGGTTGAAACGCGTCAATGGCATCAGGGTATATCTGAACAGGGGGCTGGGCAACGGGGTTGTCCCGCTGCGCTTTCTGTCCCGCCCTGAAATACTCATATGCACCATACCTTAACAGCCCTGGGGCATGTGGGTATGGCAATGGTCCTGTTCCTGCAAAACAAACAGACGACTCCTGTGGACCGGTTCATGCCCGCCCTGTACCATCTTATTTCCTCAGCCGTGCTTCAAGCTTTTCTCTTTCCTTCTCATAGCCTGGCTTGCCCAGCAGTGCNAACATATTCTTCTTATATGCTTCAACGCCGGGCTGATCGAATGGGTTGACTCCCAACAGATAGCCGCTTATGCCGCANGCTTTTTCAAAGAAGTAAACCAGGTTCCCAAACCAGTAGCTGTTCATTTCAGGAATGCTGATAACAAGGTTGGGCACTCCGCCGTCGGTATGCGCCAGTACAGTCCCCTGCATCGCCATCTTGTTCACAAAATCCACATCTTTGCCAGCCAGGAAATTCAAGCCATCCAGNTCGTCCTTGTCTNCCTTTATCATAATGTTCTTTCTCGGCTTCTCAACATTGAGCACTGTCTCAAAGATGTTGCGGAGACCGTCCTGTATATACTGGCCCATTGAATGCAGATCCGTAGTAAAGTCCACGCCTGCAGGGAATATGCCCTTCTGGTCCTTGCCTTCGCTCTCGCCATAAAGCTGTTTCCACCATTCGGTGAAATAGTGCATCGAGGGTTCGTAATTTACCATGATCTCGATGGTTTTACCCTTCCTGTAGAGTGCATTCCTCACTGCCGCATACTGATAGCACTCATTCACTGTCACATCATCATTGTTGTACTGGTCTGCTGCATCGGCGGCACCCNTCATCATCTCATCTATATCGATGCCTGCCACTGCTATCGGCAGCAGTCCCACAGCTGTCAGCACAGAAAACCTCCCGCCTACATCGTCGGGTATCACAAAGCTCTCATATCCTTCTTCGTCCGCCAGTTTCTTCAGTGCGCCTCTGGCTTTGTCGGTGGTCGCATATATCCTTTTGGCCGCCTCTTCCTTGCCGTATTTGCTCTCNAGATATTCCCTGAACACTCTGAATGCAATGGCTGGCTCAGTGGTCGTGCCTGATTTCGATATGACATTGACAGATATATCCTTGCCGTCAAGCAGTTCGAAGAGCTCTGCCATATAAGTCGAACTGATGCTGTTTCCCACGAAATAAATTTCCGGCGTGTTCCGTTTCGACCTGGGCATCAGGTTGTGGAATGAATGTGCAAGCGCTTCTATCGCCGCTCTTGCACCCAGGTACGAGCCGCCGATCCCTATTACCACAAGGGCTTCCGAATCGGACTTTATTCTTTCAGCCGCTGCTTTGATCCTGGCAAATTCATCCCTGTCGTAGACTTTTGGCAGGTCGACCCATCCTGTGAAGTCGCTCCCCGGACCTGTTTTGTTGTGGAGCATCTCATGAGCTTTCTTTATGAATGGAGATAAACATGTTATTTCACTCTCATTGATAAAAGCTAATGCGTTTGAATAGTCCAGACCCAATTTCTTCATTTACTGTTCCTCCTGTATATTGTGTTTGATCCCGCACCGGCCTGCCTGCACTGCATTGGCTCACTGTCAGCTTCCATTCCGCCGGTCCTGCGGATATAATTAATTGTACCGTTATTTCCCACATATTATAGCAAATCGTTAAATTTTAATCAATGATAAATATCTCAGCCGGTACCGCCGCAATATCGCAAAGAATCAAGTGTGCAAAATTTCAACCAATGTTATTCGTCAATCAGCCGTATGGACAGAAATCCAACTAATGCCCTGTGCGAACAGGACGTGTAAGCGAGAATCCAGCAATGCCAGGTGCCGGAAAACTTAAAATTAAAACTTAATGAATAATATTACATCATTCTATTTATCTTACAGCTTAATATTTATTAAATCGCAGAAAATATAACTGGCTGTATTTATTGCCTGGTTGGAACACTGGCGGAACAGGAATAAAACATGCATACGAAAATTTCTCTGTACCGAAGTGTTTAGCCGCATTGTAAGTATAATTCACTGTATTGCAGAAACGAGGTGATTCTATGTCAAGACCGAAAACTCCGTTGGTCCCGGAGGCCAGAGAAGCACTGACCAGATTCAAGATCGAGTGTGCTAAGGAAATCGGTCATGAACAGTTCGTAAAGGAGAACAACGATCATTACAAAGGCAACCTGACCGCTGCGCAGAACGGACGTGAGGGCGGGCCAATCGGCGGCCAGATGGTTAAAAGGATGATCGAGTTCGCAGAGAAAAATCTTCTGAAATAGCAGACAGGATCCAAGGCTTAAACAGCAGGAAAAAACAAAGGAGACGGAGGTCCGCCTCAAACTGTTCCATACAGTAGTCGGCAATCCCCGTCTCCTTTTATAGCACTTTCTTTTTATGCCTGTTCTTCAAAAGTCCGATAGCGAAAGTAAAGTTTCAAGCCTGAGCCCAGCTTTTACGTCTGTTCTTTACAGACCCGTCTGCTTACCTTTGCCCTCTTTCCCCGCCATTTCCTTCGCTACATCCTCAGCTGTGCACCCAGCTCATTCATCAACGCCTTTGTTATCTTCTCCATGACCTTGCTCACTTCCTCATCGGTCAGCGTCCTGTCAGAAGCGCGGAATGTGATGCTGTATGCGACGCTCTTCTTTCCTTCGGGCACCTGCTTGCCCNTGTAAACATCGAAGAGCTTTACATCCTCGAAAATCCGGCCTGCTCTGTCAGTTATGACCTTTTCGATCTTCCTCACAGGTATGCCGTCATCCACGAGCACGGCTATATCCCTCGTCACCGCCGGGAACTTCGGCAACGGCTTATATTCAGGCACCATGGACGAATTCCGGATCAGAGGATCTATATCTATCAGGGCAACATAATTCCTTTGGGCCGCTTCAAAGTTTTCTGCCACATTCGGATGTATCTCGCCGAGTATGCCGCAGTTTGCGCCCCTGATCGTCAGCCGTGCTGTCCTGCCAGGATGAAATGTCGGATCATCCTTTACCGGTTCCAGTTCATAATCCCCGATGCCCAGAGCTTCCATCAGTTCAGCTATCACGCCGGAAAGGTCATAAAAATCAACGTCCCCATACATTCCAATGGTCAGGACCGGCCTTTCCTCAGGCTGCTCTGTCAGCGGCAAGCTCTTCGGAAGGTACACATACGACATCTCGAACAATTTCGCCTCTTCGACTCTTCTGTTGTAATTGGTAGCAAGGACTTTCATCATGTCCGGAATCGTCGTCGTCCTCATTATGCTGTAGTCCTCGCCAAGAGGATTCGATATGACGATGGGTTTCCTCAGTGGGCTGTCCTGGGGCAGATTTATCATATCGAATACCTTCGGGCTTGTGAACGAGTAGGTATATGTCTCGGACAGACCACATGACAGCATCGTTTGTGCAATCAAATCCATTACCTTCTGCTTCGCCGTCTTGCCTCCAATCGTAGCTGCCCTGCCTTCCAGCAATGTTGGCTTTATATTGTTGTAATCATAGAATCTCGCCACTTCCTCCGCCAGGTCCGCTTCACATTCCAGGTCACGTCTGAATGTGGGGGGTGTCACAGTCCCCGCTTCCTCATCGATCGCGATTTCAAGGCGCCTGAATATATCAAGCATCTTATCAGTGCCGATGTCGGTGCCAAGCAGGGAATTGATGAAATCCGGGTCAAACGGGAACGTCTTCCTCTCCGCTTTCTTCGGATAGCAGTCNATGACTCCCTTGCACACTGTTCCCGCACCAAGCTCTTCCACCAGCTGGGCAGCTCTGTTGAGCGCGTTGACAACATTCTCAGGATCCAGTCCTTTCTCGAACCGACTTGAAGATTCGGTCCTCATGCCCAGCTTCTTTGCAGTAAGACGCACTGATATGCCGTCGAAGTTGGCAGACTCGAACAGTATGGTCTTTGTTTCAGGTGTGATCTCACTGTTTTCGCCGCCCATCACGCCAGCTACAGCTACCGGCCTCTCAGCATCGGCGATGACAAGCATCGACTCGTCCAGCTTCCTGTCCTGCCCGTCCAGTGTACGCATGATCTCACCGGCTTCAGCCCGTCTCACTATTATGCTGTGTCCTTTGAGATTTTCCAGGTCGAAAGCATGCATGGGCTGCCCGTATTCGAGCATGACATAGTTGGTTATGTCAACTATGTTGTTGATCGGCCTGATTCCCGATGCTCTCAGCCTTTCCTGCATCCAGCGCGGTGACGGGGCTATTCTGACATTCTCAACTACCCTGGCTGCGTAACGTGCACAAAGGTCAGGCGCCTTTATCTCTACTGTTGCCTTACCTTCTACAGGACCGCCAAGCTCCTTCACAGTAACTGCAGGAATGCTGAAGGATGTCCCGAACGTGGCGGCAGATTCCCTGGCCAGACCGATAATACTAAGGCAATCAGGCCTGTTGGTGGTGATCTCAAATTCCACCACAGTGTCATTCATACCCAGGTATTCCTTAATGTCAGTCCCTGGTGCAGGCTCGCCTTCCAGGATGAATATCCCGTCTTCATCCGCATCAGGGTAATCATCTTTCGTTAGCCCCAGCTCGAAGATAGAACACATCATGCCGGCGGATTCAATGCCTCTGAGCTTTCCTTTTTTGATTTTCTTGCNTCCCGGCAGGCTCGAACCATCCAGTGCAATCGGGACCAGATCGCCCTCTTTGATATTTGTCGCACCAGTAACAATCTGGATCGGNCCGGTGCCGGCATCAACCTGGCAGACCAGCAGACGGTCCGCATCAGGGTGTTTTTCTACAGAAAGTATCCTCCCGACTACGACCTTGTCTATCTCCGAACCCTGTACCTCCCAGCCCTCTACCTTGGAACCCGACATGGTCAGTGCGTGGGCGTATTCCTTCGGGCTTACATCTATGTCTGTGTAATCTTTCAGCCATTTCAACGGTAATTTCATTTCTATGATCTCCCTTCTCTTACGCTTGGTATCTGCATTTTTCAACAAGGGCTTTCCCGACTTCCTGCAGCATTTCCCGGGATCAGCCCGGAACTCTGCCTAGAACTGCCTGAGGAAACGCATGTCGTTTTCGTACAGCAATCTCATGTCGTCGATATTGAATTTCCCCATGGCTGTCCTTTCGACTCCAAGCCCGAATGCAAAACCGCTGTATTCCTTCGGGTCTATCCCGCAGATACGCAATACATTCGGATGGACCATGCCTGCACCCAGTATCTCTATCCAGCCTTCATCCTTGCACATCCTGCATCCTTTGCCGCCGCAGGACCAGCATGATACATCGACCTCGGCACTTGGCTCGGTGAACTGGAAATGATGAGGCCTCAGCCTAATCCTGGTGTCTTCGCCGAACAGGCTCCTGGCAAACAACTGGAGCGTTCCTATCAGGTCGCCCATGGTCACGCCGCGGTCCACCACCAGCCCTTCCACCTGATAGAATATGGGAGAATGCGTCGCATCCACAGCGTCAGATCTGTAGACCCTTCCAGGGCATATGATCTTTATCGGGGGCTTCTTCTTCTCCATGACCCTTATCTGTACCGGCGATGTCTGACTCCTGAGCAGGAAATCGTCATTTATGAAAAAGGTGTCCTGCGAATCCCTTGCCGGATGACCGGGCGGGATGTTCAATGCCTCGAAATTATAATAATCGAGTTCCACCTCAGGACCCTCGGCTATTTCATAACCAAGCCCGATAAATACTTCCTTTATCTCATCCATCACTATACTCAGAGGATGTTTTTTGCCTATAAAACGCCGCTTGCCGGGTATCGTCACATCGATGGCCTCTTTTTCAAGCCTTGACAGACGTTCCTTTTCCTGCAGGCTCTTTGTCTTCTCCTCCAGTATTTTTTCGATGAAGCTCCGCACTTCGTTTGCAAGCTGGCCTATTTTGGGCCTTTCCTCAGGTGTAAGCTGTCCCATGCCTCTTAGCACCGCTGTCAGCTCACCTTTCTTGCCAAGATATTGCAGCCGGATGCTCTCCAGTTCCGCCAGTGAACCGGCCTGATTCAATCTCTTTTCCGCTTCCAGCTTTATGTTGTTCAACTGTTCCCGCATTGTGGTTCCTCCTTTATATTATTGGACACATCATCAGTTGTTTTCTTCCCGATAAATAATAAAACCTTCGCCCCCACGCAAGGGACGAAGGCTGTAACTCCGCGGTACCACCCAATTTTCCGTATGTACGGACACTCTGCTGCGACTTCCCTCACTGCACTCCCAGGCAAATCGGGTAAATCGCTACCTGTCTGTTAACGGCCAGGCGCCGGCATCTCCTACTTGACCCGCCGCGCGGTTGTCAAATCAGGTTCACTCAGATANCGGAACTGATCCGCATATCATCGTCGATCCCTCACTGACACAGACCTGTATACCAGCATCGATCCGCATACTGACACAGATCTGAATATGTNGCCATACAGGCCGGGCGGTTTTCAGGATGCAGCTCCGGAGGGAACTTCGCCGGTGTGTACATTGGTGCTGCTTCCAGCCAGGGCAGCTCCTCTCTGTAAAGTCCGTTCCGGTTACTTTCCTCTTTCATTGCTTTTGAAGATCACCATATTTAATTTATTATATTTCATATTTCGTTTAAGGTATTATATACAATATGCATCTTAAAATCAAGG
>JGI24708J26588_10003013_pt1 | contig 12481 bp, 10 predicted proteins | sample BioPla1DNA2_FD_26588 | JGI IMG/M metagenome (IMG submission 26588) | reverse complement strand
TGGACGTAGAGCTAATCACTCCCATCGCCATTGAAGAAGGTTTAAGATTTGCTATCCGTGAAGGCGGCAGAACTGTCGGTGCCGGTGTTGTTGCTAGTGTTTCCAGCTAATCTACAGTAAAATGGGATGACAGAAGAGACTGGTAATATCTGCCAGTCTCTTATTTGATTCACCTTACAAATTTCATTGACATGAAGCTATATATGTGTTAAATTAATTAAGTATTTATAGGTAAGGTAGGTGTTCTATATGAGAGTAAAGGTAACGTTAGCTTGCACAGAATGTAAGCAGCGAAACTACAATACCATGAAGAATAGGCAAAACAATAGTGATCGCATGGAACTTAGAAAATATTGTAAGTTCTGCAAGAGTCATACCCTTCACAGAGAGACCAGATAGAAGACTTTTGGCTGGGAAGACTTGGTATAACATTAGCCCATGTGGCTAAAATAAGGATGTGAATTGTTATGGCAAAAGATAGATCAGCTGCTAAAGCAGCAAAGAGCAAGAAGCCAAGAAAGGGAATAAGAAAGTTTCTTCGCGAAGTTGTATCTGAGGTAAAGAAAGTGTCATGGCCAAGTGCTAAAGAGTTGACCAATTATACAATTGTCGTAGTGGTTCTTATTTTGATATTTGCCGCCGTTATTGGGATTGTAGACTTTGGATTAGGTCAATTGTTTAATCTAATTTCTTAATTAAGGAGGGACGGGTCAGGGGGAAGCTTGACCCTAGGGTTTATGTCTGATAAAGAAATGGACCAAGCAAGGTGGTACGTGGTCCACACCTATTCCGGATATGAGAATAAGGTAAAAGCAAATGTAGAAAAAATGGTAGAAAACCGAGGGCTCCAGGATCTGATTTTAGAGGTCAAGGTTCCTATGGAAGAGCAGATTGAGGTTAAAGACGGCAAGAGGAAATCCGTCATGCGCAAGATTTTCCCAGGATATGTAATAGTTAAGATGGTTATGACCGATGAATCTTGGTATGTAATTCGCAATACTCGTGGAGTCACGGGGTTTGTCGGCCCTGGCTCTAAGCCCATTCCCCTCAGCGATGATGAGATAAGGAAGATGGGCGTGGAAGACATCCCAATAGAGCTAAAAGCAGAAGTGGGAGACAATATACGGGTTATATCAGGACCCTTAGAGAACTTTATCGGGGTTATCGAAGAGATATATCCTGATAAACAAAAAGTGCGTGTATCCGTATCCATGTTTGGGAGAGATACTCCCATTGACTTGGAATACGAGCAGATACAGAAGATATGATCTATAACTTGAGGAGGTGCTAGTATGGCAAAAAAGGTTACTGGAATCATAAAATTGCAAATTCCAGCAGGCAAGGCAACCCCTGCACCACCTGTGGGACCAGCTTTGGGTCAACATGGTGTTAATATAATGGGATTCTGTAAGGAATTTAATGAAAAGACAGCTAAACAGGCAGGTCTTCTCATTCCGGTTGTTATTACAGTATATCAGGATCGTTCCTTTACTTTCATAACAAAGACTCCTCCAGCTGCTGTTTTAATTAAAAAGGCCGCTGGTATTGAATTAGCTTCCGGAAGACCCAATACGGAAAAGGTTGCAACCATAACAAAAGACCAGGTTAAAGAAATTGCTGAGCTAAAGATGCCAGATTTAAATGCTGCAAGCTTAGAAACAGCAATGAGCATGGTTGAAGGAACTGCTAGAAGCATGGGTATTGTTGTAAAATAATAATTTGCTTAATAAAAGCTAGAAGTGGGAGAAAGTAAAAGCTTTCGCTTATACCACAAGGAGGTAAGAAGATGAAAAGAGGTAAAAAGTATCAAGATAGCCTTAAACTGATAGATCGCACAAAGCTATACGATGCCCAAGAAGCTATTGAGCTAGTAAAGCAGACCGCCAAGGCTAAATTTGATGAAACTATAGAAGCTAATATTAGACTAGGTGTAAATCCTAGATATGCAGAACAACAGGTAAGAGGAGTTGTAGTACTTCCTCATGGAACTGGTAGAACTGTTAGAGTCCTAGTAATCGCAAAAGGTGACAAGGCCAAGGAAGCTGAGCAAGCAGGCGCGGATTTTGTAGGCGCTGAAGAAATGATAGAAAAGATTCAGCAAGAAAACTGGTTAGATTTTGATGTCTGTGTTGCTACACCTGATATGATGGGTCTAGTAGGTCGCTTAGGCCGTATCCTAGGTCCTAAAGGCTTGATGCCTAATCCAAAATCTGGTACTGTTACCATGGATGTAGCCAAGGCTGTAGAGGAGATCAAAGCCGGTCAGGTGGAATATCGTGTTGATAGAACAGGAATTGTCCATGTTCCCATCGGAAAAGTTTCTTTTGAAACTGATAAAATTAACGAAAACTTTTCAGTGCTTATGGATGCAATAGTAAAGGCCAAACCGGCTTCTGCCAAAGGCACCTACTTAAGAAGTATTGTACTTTCAAGCACCATGGGTCCTGGAATTAAAATAAATCCAAGTATATTTTAAGGTTGACAATAGTAAAGTCTTGTAGTAAACTTTTAAAGAATTGAATAAGAAATACATTTCTAACCGTAGACAGTAGGTGCTACTAACAGTTTATATGGTAGCTTAAACCATAGGGCCTACCGAGGTGGAAGAGCAAAAAGGAATATACTGCCCTCTTACCTCGGTCATTTATGACTATGCGGAAAGAGGGTATTTTAGTGTCATTCAAAAGGAATTTAAGAGGAGGTGTAACCGGGACATGTCTGTTAGAGAACAAAAGGCGCAAATTGTAGAAGAGTTGAAGGATAGGTTTTCAAAGGCCAGCAGTGCGATACTGGTGGACTATAAAGGCTTAAACGTTCAGGAAGCAACAGAACTTCGTAACAACTTCCGCCAGGCTAATGTGGATTATAAGGTATACAAGAATACCTTAACCGAGATAGCAGCCAAGGAGATAGGAATAGAAGAGATTATACCTTTTCTTGAAGGTCCTACTGCTATTGCCTTTAGTGATGATGATCCCGTTTCTCCTGCCAAGATTTTAACTGAAGCCATCAAAAAATATAAAAAGATGGAGTTCAAGGTAGGAGTTGTAGACGGAAAGGTAATCGATGTTGATGAAATTAAGGACTTAGCTGAGCTTCCCTCTAGAGAGGAACTTATTGCTAAAATGTTGGGTAGCATGAATGCACCTATTACCAATCTTGTGGGTGTACTCAGTGGCCCAGCACGGGCCTTAGTCTATGCCCTTAATACCATTAAAGATGAAAAAGAAGCATAAGAGAAAATTATAATAAAATTATTAATGGAGGTTTATAAAGATGGATAAAAACCAAATTATGGAAGCTATTAAAAATATGACAGTTTTAGAACTGGCTGAGCTAGTAAAGGATTTAGAAGAGGAATTTGGCGTAAGCGCTGCTGCACCTGTGGCTGTNGCAGCCCCAGTAGCTGGAGCCGCCGGCGCTGCTGAAGAAGAAGAGAAGACTGACTTTGACGTTGTTCTAGCAGATGTTGGTAGCCAGAAGATTAAGGTTATCAAGGTTGTTAGAGAACTGACCGGATTAGGTCTAAAAGAAGCAAAAGACCTTGTTGATGGAGCACCTAATACAGTTAAGGAAGGCCTCAGCAAGGAAGATGCCGAAGCTGCAAAGGCAAAACTAGAAGAGGTTGGAGCAAAGATCGAATTAAAATAAGTTATCCAATTTCAATACAAAAGAAAAGGACTCGAAGAAAGTCCTTTTTCTTTTTTAAAAACAAAAAAGTAGCTTGACAATGCTATCATATTATGATAGCATTGTAAATTGCATTAATGTATACATTTTTTTCCGTTATGCTATAGATTGTAGAATTTTGTTTTAAATAAATAGGGAAAAGGTTATTATATAATAATGAGGAATAAAGTGCATTTTTTGTGGGAAGAATAGACAATAATGCTCCTTGGCATTTTTGCCCAATGGGTTGTGGGTCAAGGGGCTTTTAATATTTAATGGTTATCAATTCTTAAGGGGTGAGATGTTGAATGGTACATCCAGTTAAGATGGGAAAGAAGACTCGTATGAGTTACTCCAGGATAGATGAAATTCTGGAAATGCCCAATCTCATTGAGGTTCAGAAACGATCATATAGATGGTTTCTAGAAGAAGGTCTTAGAGAAGTGTTTAGAGACATTTCTCCCATCACCGATTACACGGAAAACCTAGTATTGGAGTTCGTAGATTATCAGTTAGAACAGGATCCAAAGTATTCCGTGGAAGAATGTAAGGAAAGGGATGTTACATTTTCGGCACCTTTAAAAGTTCAAGTAAGGTTGATCAACAGGGAAACCGGAGAGGTCAAAGAGCAAGACGTTTTTATGGGAGATTTCCCCCTAATGACCGATCAAGGAACTTTTATAATAAATGGGGCCGAAAGAGTAGTTGTTAGTCAATTGGTGCGCTCTCCCGGTATATATTACTCAGACGCAATAGACAAGACCGGGAAAAGATTGTATTCAGCTACGGTTATTCCTAATCGAGGAACTTGGTTGGAATATGAGACGGATTCAAATGAAATCATCTATGTTAGGGTAGATCGTACCCGAAAGCTCCCAATAACGGTTCTTTTAAGGGCCTTGGGTTTTGGTACAGATGCTCAAATAAGAGAACTAATGGGTGAGGATGAAAGATTATTAAATACGTTAGATAAGGACAATACCTCCTCTCATGAGGAAGGTCTATTAGAGATCTATAAGAGGCTTAGACCCGGAGAACCTCCAACAGTGGATAGCGCCAGACAGCTGTTTAACTCTATGTTCTTTGATGCACGGAGATATGACCTAGCTCGTTTTGGTAGATATAAGTTCAACAAGAAACTATCACTTGCTTCCAGAATAGCGGGAGGGATATCTGCAGAGGACATTATAAATATAGAGACTGGCGAGATATTGGTACAAAAGGGTGAGAGGATAGGTCTTGATAAGGCTGAAGAAATTCAAAATTCAGGTGTAAATCAGGTGTTGCTAGCTTTAGATGAGGATAAAACCGCTAAGGTGCTGGGTAATAACTTTGTGGACGCCAAATACCATTTGGATTTTGACCTAGAAGAGCTAGGAATAAATGAGCATGTTCATTATCCTACTTTGAAGGAAATTATGGACCAACACCCCGATACTCAGGATCTCAAAGAAGCCTTAAAGGAGAACTTGGATAAATTGATACCCAAGCATGTCATTGTAGATGATATTGCAGCGTCAGTCAATTATATTATTTATCTCCTTCATGATATAGGTAATGTTGATGATATTGATCATTTAGGAAATAGGCGACTGCGTTCAGTAGGGGAACTGCTCCAAAACCAGTTTAGAATAGGATTATCCAGGATGGAGAGGGTGGTCAGAGAAAGAATGACCATTCAGGACGTTGATATTATCACTCCTCAAGGGCTTATCAACATTCGTCCTGTAACTGCATCTATTAAAGAGTTTTTTGGCAGCAGTCAGCTTTCCCAGTTCATGGATCAAACCAATCCATTGGCTGAGCTGACACATAAACGTAGGTTGAGTGCCTTAGGTCCTGGGGGACTAAGCCGGGAAAGAGCTGGCTTTGAAGTTCGGGACGTTCACCATTCCCACTATGGACGTATGTGCCCCATAGAGACACCTGAAGGCCCCAATATAGGGCTTATCGGTTCTCTAAGCACCTATGCTCGAATCAATGAGTATGGATTTATTGAGGCACCCTATAGAAAAGTAGATAAAGAAAAGGGTATTGTAACCGATGAGATAGTTTATCTGACTGCTGATGAGGAAGATGAATATGTCATAGCACAGGGTAACGAACCCTTGGATGAAGAAGGTCGCTTTATAGATGATAGAGTTATGACCAGGGCAAGGGATGAAATCTATGAAGTAGATAAGAACAATGTGGACTTCATGGACGTTTCTCCTAAGCAGGTAGTCTCGGTGGCTACTGCCATGATTCCCTTCTTGGAAAATGATGATGCTAACCGAGCGCTTATGGGAGCTAACATGCAGCGTCAGGGCGTTCCATTAATTAGAACAGAAGCACCTATTGTAGGAACAGGTATGGAATACAAGGCTGCAAAGGACTCCGGTGTGGTAGTGCTTGCCCAGGAAAATGGGGTAGTAGTTAAGACTTCTGCTACATCCATTGAAATACGCAATAAAAATGGTGAAATCACCACATATAAACTTCTCAAGTTTAAACGCTCCAACCAGGGAACTTGCATTAACCAAAAGCCCATAGTTAGTGAGGGTGAAGAAGTGGTTAAGGGGCAAATTATAGCCGATGGTCCTTCTACAGACAATGGCGAGATCGCCCTAGGTAGAAACGTACTTATGGGCTTTATGACATGGGAAGGCTATAACTTTGAGGATGCTATCCTCATAAGTGAAAAGTTGGTAAAAGATGATGTATACACCTCTATTCATATAGAGGAATATGAATCAGATGCCCGGGATACCAAGTTAGGTCCTGAGGAAATCACCAGGGATATTCCAAACACTGGGGAAGATGCCTTAAAAGATCTAGACGAGAGAGGCATTATAAGGATTGGAGCCGAAGTAAGGGCTAATGATATATTAGTAGGAAAAGTTACACCTAAGGGAGAAACTGAGCTAACTGCCGAAGAGAGGCTNCTGCGGGCTATCTTTGGCGAGAAAGCCAGAGAGGTTAGGGATACTTCTCTCAGAGTGCCCCATGGTGAAGGCGGTATTGTAGTTGACGTCAAGGTCTTTACTAGGGAAAATGGGGACGAATTGCCTCCTGGAGTAAATGAATTGGTTAGGGTGTATGTAGCCCAAAAGAGAAAGATATCCGTTGGAGATAAGATGGCTGGACGCCACGGTAACAAGGGTGTTATTTCAAGGATACTTCCTGAGGAGGATATGCCTTTCTTACCTGACGGCACTCCACTGGAGATAGTATTAAATCCTCTCGGTGTTCCTTCCCGTATGAACATCGGACAGGTTTTAGAGACCCATCTTGGGTTTGCAGCCAAGGCATTAGGTTGGGAGATCGCAACTCCAGTATTTGATGGAGCCAGTGAGATAGACATTATGAACACCTTGGATAAGGCAGGATTGCCAGCCGACGGTAAAATAACCTTATACGATGGTCGTACCGGAGAACCTTTTGACAACAAGGTAACGGTGGGTTATATGTATCTTCTCAAGCTAGCTCACCTAGTAGATGACAAGATACATGCAAGGTCTACTGGACCATATTCTCTAGTGACCCAGCAGCCCCTAGGCGGAAAGGCTCAATTTGGAGGCCAGCGTTTTGGAGAAATGGAGGTTTGGGCGCTAGAAGCTTATGGAGCCGCCCATACCCTGCAAGAGATATTAACTGTAAAGTCCGACGATGTAGTGGGTAGGGTTAGAACCTATGAAGCAATAGTCAAGGGCGAGAATATTCCAGAGCCTGGTGTACCTGAATCCTTTAAGGTACTTATAAAGGAACTTCAAAGTTTGGCTTTGGATGTACAGGTGCTTTCCGAAGAGAGTGAGGAAATAGACATCTTGGAGGATGATGGTGATGATGAAGGCGATGGACTCGATGTAAATATAGAGGGACGTGAAAGCCAAGAGGATGATATGGGTATGGAAGATGATCTTGATGATTTCGACCTAGACTCCATTGTAGATATTCCTGATTTAAGCGACACCCTCTTTAGTGATGCCGAAGATTTGACATCAGATGAAGACCAAGACGAGTAAGAATTAGAATAGGAAGGGAGAGAGGCCCTTGTTCGAATTAAATAACTTTGATTCAATCCGGATTGGTTTAGCTTCTCCAGATAAAATTAGAGAGTGGTCAAGAGGAGAGGTAAAGAAACCCGAGACTATTAATTATAGAACACTAAAACCGGAAAAAGATGGGCTTTTTTGTGAGAAGATATTTGGACCCCAAAAAGATTGGGAGTGCCATTGCGGAAAATATAAAAGGGTGCGATATAAGGGCATAATTTGCGACAGATGCGGTGTAGAAGTAACCCGGTCAAAAGTTCGTAGGGAAAGAATGGGGCACATTGAATTGGCCGCCCCAGTTTCCCACATTTGGTATTTTAAGGGTATACCAAGCAGAATGGGGCTTATACTGGATATATCCCCAAGATCCCTTGAGAAGGTACTGTATTTTGCCTCTTATATCGTAATAGACCCAGGCGAAACTCCTCTACTAAGACTTCAACTCTTGAATGATAGGGAGTATCGAGAAAATTATGAAAAGTACGGAAATGGATTTAAGGCCGGAATGGGGGCCGAAGCTATAAAGGAGATTCTCCAGGGCATTGATCTTGATAAGATGTCCAAGGAACTCAGGGAAGAGCTTAAAACCGCCACCGGTCAGAAAAAAATAAGAGTAGTAAGGCGTTTGGAAGTGGTAGAGGCCTTCCGTAAATCCGGAAATAAGCCTGAATGGATGATAATGGATGCTATACCCGTTATTCCGCCAGAGCTGCGTCCCATGGTCCAGCTGGACGGAGGACGTTTTGCTACATCGGATCTCAACGATCTATATAGAAGAGTAATAAATAGAAATAACAGGCTGAAGAGATTACTGGACTTAGCAGCTCCTGACATTATTGTCAGAAATGAAAAGAGAATGCTGCAAGAAGCCGTGGATGCTCTCATAGATAATGGTAGAAGAGGCCGTCCAGTCACAGGCCCTGGAAACAGAGCACTTAAATCTTTAAGCGATATGCTAAAGGGAAAACAAGGTAGATTTAGGCAAAACTTGCTAGGAAAACGGGTTGACTATTCTGGACGCTCAGTTATAGTAATTGGCCCAGAACTAAAAATGTATCAATGCGGTTTGCCTAAAGAGATGGCTCTTGAACTCTTTAAGCCTTTCGTAATGAAGAGGCTGGTAGAAAAGGAGTTAGCTCACAATATAAAGAGTGCAAAGCGGATGGTAGAGAAGGTTAGAAGTGAGGTATGGGATGTATTAGAGGAAGTAATAAGCGAACATCCGGTCCTCCTCAACCGTGCACCCACTCTTCACAGACTTGGAATTCAAGCCTTTGAGCCTGTATTGGTTGAAGGGCGGGCTATCCAACTTCATCCATTGGTATGTAGTGCTTACAATGCTGACTTTGACGGTGACCAGATGGCGGTCCACGTACCCTTATCCGTTGAGGCTCAATCGGAAGCAAGATTTTTGATGCTATCAACCAACAATATTCTAAAACTTTCCGATGGGCGACCGGTAGTAAGCCCTACCCAAGATATGGTTATAGGGACATACTACTTAACCAGCATTCGCGAGGATGGCAAGGGTAAAGGCAAGGTATTTGGCTCAGCAGATGAGGTTATTATGGCCTATAGTACCGGAAGCATAGACCTACATTCACCTATAAAGATGAAGGTCGAGAGGGAAGTTGATGGTCAAACAGTATCTAAGCTTATTGATGTAACTGCGGGAAGGGTTATCTTTAACGAAGCTATCCCCCAGGATCTAGGCTTAAAGGACAGGACAAATCCTGATGAGCTTTTCGACCTAGAAGTAAACGAAGTAGTAGGCAAGAAAGTTTTAGGCCAGATTGTAGATAGATGCCATAGAAAATATGGGGCTACAGAAACTAGCGTGATTCTTGACAAGATTAAGGATCTTGGTTTCCACTATTCTACCAAAGGTGCTATAACTATAAGCGCTTCCGACATAGTGGTTCCTGATAAAAAGAAAGAATTACTAACTGAGGCAGACAAGGAAGTCATTAATGTAGAAAGACAGTACAGAAGAGGGCTTATCTCTGATGCAGAGCGTTATGAGAAAGTCATAAACACTTGGAATAAAGCTACAGACCAGGTAACCAAAGCATTGATGGACAGCCTGGATCACTTTAATCCTATATATATGATGGCTAATTCTGGAGCCAGAGGAAGTATTAATCAGATTCGTCAATTAGCAGGTATGCGTGGTTTGATGGCTAATCCTACCGGAAAGATTATTGAGCTGCCTATTAGGGCAAATTTCCGTGAGGGATTGACGGTACTTGAGTTCTTCATATCCACTCATGGTGCTCGAAAAGGACTGGCGGATACTGCTCTTAGAACAGCTGACTCAGGCTACCTAACCAGGAGACTGGTTGATGTCAGCCAGGATGTAATCGTTAGGGAAGATGATTGTTTTGCCAGGGTAGGCCTAAAAGCTCAGGGTATTACTGTAAGAGAGATAAGAGTTTCTGATGAGATTATCGAACCCCTATCAGATAGGATTATAGGTCGCTATTCAGCTGAAGACATTAGACACCCTGAAACGGATGAAATCATAGTCCGGACCAATGAGATGATTACCCACGACCTTGCTGATCAGATTATAGAAGCAGGCATTACTGAAGTGGATATTCGCTCTGTTCTTACTTGCAGAACCGACCACGGGGTATGTGCAAAATGCTATGGTAGTGATATGGCAACAGGCGAGCCGGTTAATATCGGTGAAGCCATAGGAATTATTGCGGCCCAATCCATTGGTGAACCAGGAACTCAGCTAACCATGAGAACCTTCCATACCGGCGGAATTGCAGGAGACGATATCACTCAAGGCCTTCCCAGGGTAGAAGAGCTTTTCGAGGCACGTAAGCCTAAAGGACTGGCGGTTATTTCAGAGATATCCGGTATAGCTAAGTTCAATGAGACCAAGAAAAAGAGGGAAGTAGTCATCACAAGCGAAGATGGAGAAAGCAAGACCTACCTGATCCCATACGGATCTCGCATAAGTGTCAGTGAGGGGCAGCATGTGGAAGCGGGAGATGAACTGACGGAAGGATCCGTAAACCCCCATGATATTCTAAAGATTAGGGGGGTTAAGGGTGTTCAATCCTATCTCCTCCACGAGGTTCAGAAGGTTTATAGGCTACAGGGCGTTGATATCAACGACAAGCATATTGAGGTTATTGTAAGACAAATGCTCCGCAAGGTAAGAATAGAGGATGCCGGAGATACGGATATGCTGCCTGGAGGCTTGGTGGATATCTTTGAATTCGAAAGAGAAAACGAAAGAATAGTAAATGAAGGCGGTCAGCCGGCTTTCGCAAAACGAGTGCTCCTTGGAATAACCAAGGCCTCCCTAGCCACAGAATCCTTCCTATCGGCAGCTTCCTTCCAAGAGACTACCAGAGTACTTACTGAAGCCGCCATAAAAGGCAAGTCAGATCCTCTAGTAGGACTTAAGGAAAATGTTATTATTGGGAAGCTAATACCTGCGGGAACCGGTATGAGCCGATATAGAAACATAGAAATTTATTCCGATGAAGAGGAAGAAGATCTTATTTCTATGGATCTTGAGGAGAATGAATCTATTTTATAAGGGCAGACTAGTGTAGATATTCTAAACCGACAGCCATATAAAAATGGCTGTCGGATACTTATTAAAAGTTGTTGACATTGGTTTTGCACAGTGATAGAATGTTTAGGTGCGTAATTTAAAGCATAGGATAAACTGGAATTATGCATATAGGAGCTGAACAATATGTTGGAAGACCTAAAGTATGCTTCAAACAAAGCGGTAGGCATGAAACAAACTCTTAAAGCAATCCAACAGGGATCGGTTGAACAGGTTTTTCTAGCTAGGGATATCGATGATTATATATCAAATAAAATAAAAGACCAGTGTCAAAATCATGGTGTCAGTATCATTATGGTTGACTCCATGAAGGAACTGGGGGAAGCCTGTAGCATAACCGTTGGTGCAGCAACTGCTGCTATTTTGAAGGATATCTAGGATACTTTTAGCAGACATAAATTCAACCTTATTAATGGGGAGAATATTCAATAAAAATTGTTGATTACTGTGAAAGGAGGTGGCGGAATGCCTACGATTAGTCAGTTAGTACGAAAAGGGAGAAAGAGAGTTCAATATAAATCCGATGCTCCAGCTCTAAGGCAAAGTCCTCAAAAGAGAGGAGTATGTACAGCTGTAAGTACCCGAACACCCAAAAAGCCCAACTCTGCCCTGCGTAAACTTGCAAGAGTCAGGTTATCAAATGGGCTAGAGGTATCAGCCTATATCCCTGGAATTGGACATAATCTACAGGAACACTCTGTTGTTTTGATTCGTGGAGGGAGAGTAAAGGACTTGCCAGGAGTTCGCTACCACGTTGTTCGTGGCGCTTTAGACACGGCCGGAGTTACCGACCGGAAGCAAGCTAGGTCTAAATATGGGGTCAAGCGGCCCAAGAAATAAAATTATTGGACGATCCTGTAAGGAGGAGGGAAGAATATGCCAAGAAAAGGACATGTCCCCAAGCGAGACGTGCTACCTGATCCACTATACGGCAGCAAAATTTTAACCAAACTTATAAACCAAGTTATGCTAGATGGTAAAAGAGGAGTAGCACAAAGGATTTGCTACGGAGCTTTTGATATTATCAAGGAAAAGACCGGCAATGATCCTATGGAAGTCTTCGAACAGGCTATGGAGAATATCATGCCAGTTCTAGAAGTAAAGGCTCGAAGAGTAGGTGGAGCTACCTATCAAGTACCAATGGAGGTTAGGCCTGAAAGAAGGCAGACTTTAGGACTTCGTT
>JGI24708J26588_10003011_pt1 | contig 12490 bp, 11 predicted proteins | sample BioPla1DNA2_FD_26588 | JGI IMG/M metagenome (IMG submission 26588) | reverse complement strand
GGATTAGTTTTTGAAATAAATGAGGATATTGTTGGCAAGCCATGATTGTAAAAGAACAAGATACTGAGCTTGCCATTACATGGGTTGGTTCTTGGATGATTTCTTGAATAAAGTCTCTAATCAGTTGGACATATAAAAAAGCAGTATAAGTTATTTTGGGTTTATCAGAAACCCCAAATCCTAGTAAATCAATAGCATAGACTCGATAGTCTTTTTTCAGTTCGCGAATATTTTTATTCCATTCAAAAGAAGAATTACCTGCTCCTATACCATGGATTAATAATAAAGGTTTACCTGTTCCTTCAACGGTATAATTTATTTTTCCCCATTTCCAGTGGTACTTTTTTGTAGAAGTTGTTTCTTCTCTTTTTTTCTTATTTGCTTTCCAAAAAATCCAACGATTATACAGAGAAATCAAGAAGATAGGTAATAAAGGGATGAGCCATCTTTTTTCACTTTTATTTTTCATAAAGTCACTCCTATTTCATGATATACAATAGATCTTTCCTTTATTATGACGTATCTATTCTTATTTTTCAACAATCTTTTGAGCTTTATAGTTAATTCTTCTTATTTTTCAGTAATTACCTAGATAATATGGTGAAATAAAGAATGGATAAAAATTTGTTTTAAATGTTAAAAGGGTGAAAAATAAACATGATAAAAGAAACAATTGATATTAACCAATTGGATCAAATTATAGAAAATACCATTCATAGTATTGAAGAAAGTCAAAATCAAATTTGTGATATTTGTGAATACGCAAGACAAGAATATAAACGTACAGAAGAAGAGCTTCGCGAGTTAAAAGTTCAGATTATTAATACAGCCCAATTTATAGAACAGTTAAAAAGAAAATTAAAAAGTAGTAAATTGCATCTTATTAAAATGAGTCAAATCCATGGTGATTATACAGAGGAAGAAGTGCGAGAAGCTTATGAAATTGCAGATCAGTATCGTATTCAATTGGCTGTCTATCAAGAAAGAGAACAATTACTGGTACAAAAACGAAATGGTTTAGAGATACAATTGAAATCCTTAAATAAAATCACAGAAAAAGCAGAGCATTTAAATAAAAATGTATCCATTGCCATGGACGTTCTTACAGGAGATTTAAAAAATATTTCCTCTCATATTGGAGATTTATATGTGACACGTTTATTAGGGATGAAAATATTATATGCCCAAGAAGAAGAGAGAAGACGAATTGCAAGGGAAATCCATGATGGACCTGCTCAGTTGATGTCCAATATGGTAGTTAAATCAGATTTATGTTTAAAATTAATGGATCGTGATCAGGATCGGTGTAAATATGAATTAATTAATTTAAAAGATATGATTCAAACTAGTATGGGAGATGTTCGAAGAATTATTTATGACTTGCGCCCAATGATGTTAGATGATCTAGGATTATTACCAGCTTTAGAAAGACATATTTATCAAATTGAAGAGTTATCAGGAATTGATATTTATTTTGAAGGAGAAGCACCTACTTATTTTTTAGAACCTGTTGTTTCCTTGACGTTGTTTCGTCTTACCCAAGAAGCTTTAAATAATATTATAAAACATTCAGAAGCAACAAAAGTTCACATTAAACTTTCTTTTTTAGACGAATGTGTAGAACTTTTTATAAAAGATAACGGAATTGGATTTGACGTGGAAGAAGTAAAACGAAAAAAACAAAGAGAATCAGGTTTTGGATTGTGTGCTATGAAGGAAAGAGTACATTTATTACAAGGGAATTTTGAAATTCGATCACAAGTAGGACGAGGTACTCGGTGTTATGTCACCATACCATTGACAAAAGAAACCAAGGGGGAATAAGTATGATTTCGTTGGTATTGGTAGATGACCATTCCATGGTTCGACAAGGATTAAAACAATTAATTGAATTAGAAGAAGATATTAAAGTAATTGCTCAAGCCGGAGATGGAAAGGAAGGAGTTCAAAAAGTATTAGAAAATAATCCAGATATTGTATTAATGGATATTAATATGCCTCATATGAATGGGATTGAAGCAGCCAAGGTTTTGAAACAAAAAAAAGTAAATACAAAAATTATTATGCTTACTCTTCATAATGAAGTAGAATATTTGTTTAAAACAGTTGAACTTGGAATCCATGGTTATGTATTGAAAGATTCTGGGTCTGATATTTTAATTGCAGCGATTCGTTCTGTATATAATGGAGAAACATATATTCAACCTAATATGGCTACCCAATTAGTTCATAAAATACAATATAAACAAAAAACAGATCTGATAGAGACCACAGCTGGAGAAATGGAAGGGTTAACAAAAAGAGAATTAGAAGTACTTACCTTAATTGCAGAAGGTTTATTAAATAAAGAAATAGGATATGAACTATGTATTAGTGAAAAAACAGTAAAAAACCATGTTTCCAATATTTTCAGGAAGTTAAATGTGAACGATCGTACCCAAGCTGCTGTATATGCCATAAAAAATAATATTATTCAACTTACATAAAACAACGATAATAAATGGATCGTTGTTTTTTTCTTCAGAAAATAGAAAAGTCGAATGATAGAATTAAATTTTTCATATAATCATAGCAGTATAGATATTATAGATATCCACGTTGAAAATCTAAAATTTCAATAAGTTCGTATATCATTCTCCTGCTCCGATTGTTCTTTCTAAATGATTCCTTGCGTTTTAAAGAACAAAACTCAATTCTCTACTTAAGAAGTTGCATGTCGAGTGTATATACGATTTACTTCTAGTGATTTCATTTATGAAAGTGCATATCTATAGAAGTATTTGTAAATAAAAAAAGAAATGAGGATTTGCATGCAAGCTTTTCTTAATGTAATGATGCAAATTTTAGCTATTTCTGGAATTCAAATATTACTGGAAGGAATACTTAAACAATGGGAAAAAACAGAAATGGTAAAAATTTTAAATATTGCCTGTTATTTGGGTGCTTTATATGTGGTATGGCAATTTTTTGAGAACTATATTTTGAAAAATTTCCAAAGTTTATTTCGAGTAATGTATTAATATATTTCCTATCTTCAACTAGTACTTTATAGCTCTTGTAAAAAATAAAATACAATGGTACACTTTGGATAAAGAAGAAGGAGGGAAAAGTGTGGAAATATTTTTATGGATGATTATCATTATTATTGTTATTAGTTTATTTGCTGTTTTATTTTCAGAAAAAAACCCCATTGATCGATTGATTGTAGAAGCTATTTTTTCTGATGAAACCCCTAATTTTCGAGAACCTTTTCAACCTACTTCTGAGGATGATGTACGAATATGGATTCGAACAGCGAGAAAAAATGTAGACCGTGTTATTTTACATTTAGAGGGTGCTTTTCAAGAAATGAAAATGCAGCGATCGGATTCTTATTTTGATTATTATTTAGGAATTATTCCTAAAAGTAAAACAACGACTTTGTATTATTTTGAAATATACCGAAAAGATAAAAAAGTTTATTATACAAAGGAAGGAGTTNTATATCCTCCAGGGATTCCTTCCAAAGAAATGTTTTTTACAGTACAACCTGATTGGAAAGTTCCCACTTGGATGATGGGGGGAGTTTTTTATCAGATTGATGTAGATCGATTTTATAATGGAAATTTGGAAAATGATGTAGTGGATAAAGAATATATTTATCAAGATCGATATGCTACAAAAGCAGAAAGTTGGTATGAATATCCATCTCTTGAAAGCCAATGTGAGTTTTATGGTGGGGATTTAGCAGGAATTCGACAAAAACTAAGATATTTAAAAGATTTAGGTGTAGATGGTATTTGTCTGAGCCCTATTTTTGTTTCACCATCCAGTCATAAGCAGGATGTACAAGATTTCTCCTATGTTGACCCTCATTATGGAACCATTGTTTCGGATGGAGGACAAGTAGTATCTAAAAAAGAAAATCAAACCATTTACCCAGAAAAGTATATCCAGCGTACTACTAATAAAGATAATTTACTTGCCAGTAATGAAGAGTTACAAAAATTAATCCATGCAGCTCATCAAATGGGACTTTATGTTGTTTTAGAAGGAAATTTTTCTTTTTGTAGTCCTTTTCATTATTGGATGGATGAAGCAAATATATACAAGCAAATCGAAGGAATAGGGGCCTATTACCAAGAAAATAGTCTGTATCGTGATTATTTTTATTGGAAAAACAAAAAGGGATGGCCTGATAATTCTTCTTATGAAAAATGGAATAATAGAAAAGAATATGCAAAGCTTAATTATGATGCCTCTTCTGCTCTGTATGCAACGATGTTGCAAATAGGGGCTAAGTGGGTTGGTATGCCCTATCAGGCAGATGGTTGGAAACTGATAGCTCCTGCTAAACTAGGGGATCAAGTTTCGACACGAAATCATTTTTGGGAACATTTTTACAAACAGATAAAGTCAGCGAATCCAAAAGCTGTGGTGATTGGAGAAGGAAAAGCTGTGGATTCCATTCCAAATGAAAAAGGTTTTTTAGAACCCATTTCTTATTTTTTAACGGGAATGAATAAAAATAGTACTATTTTTCATCAAGATCGCTTAGGGAATGCTGCTTATTTTATAAAACAAGTAGAAAGACAGAAAAAGAATTTTTCAGATATTTCTTATTTAACTGCTTTTAATGCTTTATCTCATAGAGATACATCACGATTTTTAACAAGAACCAATCAATTGTTAGGAAGTGTAAAAAATAGAACACAGGAACAAGCAGAAAAAGATATAAATTTTCAGGTATACAAACAAGCAGTGATGATGATGATGACATGGCCGGGATGTCCAGCTATTTATTATGGTGATGAAGCAGGAGTTTGTGGTTGGAGTGGAGTGGACAGTAGGAGGACCTATCCTTGGGATCGAGAAATTTATGAACTGATTCAATATCATCAAAACTTAATTCAACTTCGTAAAAGCTTTACCTGTTTACGGCAGGGGTCTTTCCTTTTTTTATATGGGAATTCCACAGTTATTGCTTATGCACGTTGGTTAGAGGAAGAAGTTGTTGTTATTGTCATCAATCGTGGAATGGAAATGAAAGAAGTAAAATTACCTGTTTGGTTAGCCCAAGTAAGGAATGGATCCCATATGAAAGAAATTTTTGTTCTTGATCCACCTCTTGAAGGTGAGGAGCATGAAGAGCAAGTGAAAAAACAAGTAGAAACTTTTGTTGTAGAAAAAGGTACTATTCAGGTTCAAATGCCACCTCTTGGAGGGAAAATTATTTCTATGTCATAATGAAGATGTAGAAAAGGAATCCTTTTAAAAAGTAGACAAATGAGATAGGATTTTGTATAATACCTTTATACTAGTAACAGAGTAGATATTGTGCGTTAAGTGTTAGAGGATGGGAGGTTGCCTCTAAACGAAAAAGAAAAGTTTTTTCTTTGCGGTACAATATCGCTGCCACTGTTACATTAAAGGGCACTCCTATATATTGAAAGAACCCTCTTTCTTTTATTACCCTTTAATGCTAGCAGGGAAAAAAAAGATAGGAGGGTTCTAGTATGTTAAATTATCGATCTCAAACAAAGGAGATTCAAAAAGTAGTACAAACGGGGTTGTTAGTAGCGATTGCTCTAGTGATTCGGTCTTTTAGTTACATGATTTACATTGGAGGGGCTCCAGCCATTCGCATTAGTTTTTCAGGGCCTTTTTCCAAATTACCAGGAATTTTATTTGGTCCTTTGTATGGAGGAATTACAGGTGGACTCATGGACGTCTTAGGATATCTTCTTAAGCCAGAAGGAGGATACATTCCTTGGTTTACAGTAACATCCATTAGTGGAGGTGTGCTTACAGCTTTTTTATGGCGTTGGGTACAAAATATTTCAAAACAGCAATTACAACGTATTTTATTGTTAGGTTTTATTGGTGTTGCTATACTAGGGATTGCCAATCGAGTGATGAATATATCAAAATTTGAACTTCTTTGGATTCCCATCATTGGATTCGGATTTTTAGCCATGGATCTATATTTAAGTAAGAAATGGAAAAAAAACCAAGGCCAAATTTACTTTTTAAAGTTACTGATTGCAATTGGTATTTCAGGGCTTTTGGTTACGACAATAAACACTTACTTTTTAAAACTTTTCATTCCAGCCTTGTCTAAAAAAGGATTTTTAGCCTTATGGATTCCAAGACTCATGGAAGAATTAGTTATTATTCCAATACAAGCCTATATAATGACCCTTTTATTGCATATTTATGAAAAGTTTTTGGTAAAATAAAGAAATCATATAAAATAGGGTATCAATTGAAATAGAATTTATCTTTATAGAAGGGAAGATACTATGGATCTAAAATATGAAATAGGTCAATTGCTTTCGACGGCTATTTCAGAATTAACACAAGAAGAAATCATGAGCATTTTGGAAGTACCAGGACGAATGGAAATGGGAGATTATGCTTTCCCTTGCTTTCGATTAGCTAAAGTATACCGTAAAGCACCTCCTCAAATTGCTCAAGAACTCATTGAAAAAATCCCAGCTTCTCCTTTCATAAAAAGAGTAGAGGCCGTCAATGGATACATTAACTTTTTTATGAATCCAGCTCCTTTTATAAGCCATGTATTAACATCGGTTCTTGAACAAAGAGAAAAATATGGTTCTTCAATCATGGGTGAAGGGAAAAACATTGTTATCGATTATTCTGCCCCTAATATTGCGAAACCTTTTCATATTGGACATCTTCGTTCCACAGTTATTGGGAATGCACTGTATCAAATTCATGCTTTTTTAGGGTACAATTGCATAGGGATTAATCATTTAGGAGATTGGGGTACCCAGTTTGGAAAATTGATTGTAGCTTATAAAAAATGGGGAAGCAAGGAAGAAATTGAAGAAAAAGGAATACAAGAACTGAATCACTTATATGTAAAATTTCATGAGGAAGCAGAACAAAATCCAGAATTAGAAGAAGAAGCTCGAGGTTGGTTTACAAAGATGGAACATGGGGACGAAGGTGCATTATCTCTATGGAAATGGTTTAAAGAGATTAGTCTAAAAGAGTTTAATCGAGTGTATGATCTGCTAGGTGTTTCTTTTGATTCTTATGCTGGAGAAAGTTTTTATAATGATAAGATGGAGCCCATTATTCAAGAATTAAAAGACAAAAAGTTATTAGAAAAAAGTGAAGGTGCAGAAATCGTAGATTTAAGTGAAGAGGATATGCCCCCTTGTTTGATTACCAAAAAAGATGGAAGTACTTTATATGCTACTAGGGATATTACAGCTGCTATTTACCGCAAAAACACCTATGACTTTACCCGATGTATTTATATTACTGCATTAGAACAAAACCTACATTTTGCACAGTGGTTTACAGTGATTAGAAAAATGGGTTATGATTGGCATGATAAGTTAGTCCATGTTCCATTTGGAATGGTTAGTATGGAAACAGGAAAATTATCCACTCGAAAAGGAAATGTAATTTTATTAGAAGATATTTTAAAAGAATCCATTGAAAAAACGAAAGCAATTATTGAAGAAAAAAATCCTAATTTAGAAAATAAAGAAGAAACAGCAAAAGCCGTAGGGATTGGAGCCATTATTTTTAATGACCTTTATAATAATCGAATTAAAGATATTGTGTTCTCTTGGGATAAAATTTTAAATTTTGATGGAGAAACGGGCCCTTATGTACAATATACCCATGCAAGAGCTTGTAGTGTATTAAAGAAAGCAGAAGTAAAAGAACAAAATCTTGAGGAGGTTGCCTTTGAATTATTAGACGATGATGCTTCTATTCAAGTATGCAAAGTGCTAGAAGGATTTCCAAAAGTAATTCAAGAGGCAGCAGAGAGATTAGAGCCTTCCTTACTATCTCGTCATATTATGGATCTTGCTCAAGCTTTTAATAAATTTTATCACGAATGCCCTATTTTGATTGCAGAGGAAGAAATTAAAAGAGCAAGATTAGCCTTGGTAGAGTCCGTTCAAATTGTATTACAAAATGGATTACGCTTATTGGGTATTGATGCTCCAAAACAAATGTAAAGTAATATAGACATATGTCTGCAAATAAGCATAAAAAGGAATAATAAAATAAAGAAAACAGGGGAGGAACAAGTATGAAAAAAATTCAATTGCTCTATAACCCCATGGCAGGAGACCGAAGTTTTCGATATGATTTAGACCATGTACTTGCTAAGTTTAATGAAGCAGGTTATCAACTTCATATTTATAGAAGTCATGCTAAAGGAAGTATGAAGCAATTTTTTGAAACTTTTGATCCAGAAGGATTTGAGGGTGTTATTGTATCAGGTGGAGATGGTTCTTTAAATGAAGCCATTAATGGTATGTTACATCACAATATTGATTTACCTTTAGGTGTTATTCCTTCTGGAACGTCCAATGATTTTGCCCGTTTTCTTAATATGCCAGATCATGTAGAAGGATGCTTGGATGTTTTTTTAAGAAGAAATTTAAAGAAGATCGACATAGGCAAAGCAAATGAACAGTTTTTTATTAATGTTTGTAGTGGAGGGCTTTTTACTACTGTTTCTCAAAATATTGATTTGGATTTTAAAAATACACTAGGGAAAATGGCTTATTATATCAAGGGAATTGAACAATTACCTAATTTTAAGCCATTCCCTCTTCGCATTACTACTGGACAGGGATCTATAGAAGAAGATTTTTATGTATTTCTTATTTTGAATAGTACGGGAGCTGGAGGTTTTCAAAAGTTAGCAAAAGGAGCAGCCATTGATGATGGGTTATTTGAGTTAGTAGCCATACGTGCTTGTCCTCTTCATGAAATACCACGCTTATTTATTCAAATTTTACGAGGGGAACATCTCAACGAAAAAAATATTTTTTATACTCGAGCCTCAGAGTTTTATATTGAGTGTTTAAGCGAGGATCCTGCTTTTTATGAATCGGATTTAGATGGAGAGAAAGGACCCAATTTACCTTTGAAAATTCAAGTATATCCTAAGAAATTAACCGTTTTTTCAAATATATAATTCATAAAGCAAGGTAATTGTTTCACGTGAAACAATTACCTTGCTTTACTAGAATAAAAAGACCTTATCTGAGAGTCTTATGCATTTATATGTGTAGAGGTGCAACAAAAATGATATAAAAAGTATGTATAAAAAGAGTATGTTTGATTTAAGATTAAGACATAAAAGAATAAACAATTAAAAAACAGTAAGATTAGGGAGACAATTGTATGATTTCATTGGACTTACTTTTATAAAGGAGATAAAAAGATGCATATTAAATATGAAATAAAAGAGGAAGATTATATACAATTTAACTTGTTTCACGTGAAACATTCTCCTACTATAAAACGAAATGTATTTATTCAACGTTATATCATTTCTCTCATTTTTCTTATTATCCCTTTTATTTTTTATTTATTTGATGATCCATCATGGAAATTTTCTATTCCTGTGTTTTTTGGTATTTATTTATTTTGGGTATTCTATTACCCTAAAAAATTTATAAAAAATATGAAAAAGAACATTGAAAAAATGATGAAAGAAGGCAGAAATGATTATCTTTTAGGTCCGTGTGAATTGTGGATTACAGAAGAAGGAATTCATAAGAAAGGAACTTCAGGAGAAACAAAAACAAAGTGGGAAACAGTAGAAAAAATTGCTAGGGATAAGGAACATTTATATATTTATATTGGTTCTTTAGCTGCGTATATTATTCCTTTGAGAGCTTTTGTAGAAGAATCAGAAAAGGAAATGTTCGTTAATATAATTCAAAAATATATTTCTACCTTTAACAAATAGGTTCTTTGTCGGTTGTTAGAGTAAAATCTTTAGGGATTCTACTCTACTTTTAGAGATAGAACTATTTTTTCCTTTTATTAATCCATTTGTGAATTAAGAAAACTCCCCTTGCATATAAAGAATCCAAATTTTATTATCTTATTTGAAAAAGTGTAAAATCACACTTTGACTATAAAACAAATAAAAAGACTTTTTAATAAAAAGTGCGTATATAGAGATAAGAAAACAAATAAAAAAGTTTATTCCAATGGAATGAAGGAGGAGCAAAATGGATTGTAAAAATCATTATGGCAGGGCTGGAGTAAATACCTGTAGTAAATGTGGAGATTGGATTTGTGAGGAATGTACTGTATATGTAGAAGGAAGAAACATTTGTAAAAACTGCATTCAACAATATATTAGAGCAAGTGAAACCTCTAGTGTAAAAGGAAGCAGTAAGTCTTCCATTAGTGGATTTTTAGTTTTTATTTTTTCTTTTCTTCCTGGTGCAGCTCATATGTATATGGGATTGTCAAAAGTTGGTTTAATGTTTCTGACTTTATTTATGGGGAGTCTAATGTTGGCTCAGTTTTACTCCCTAACTCCTTTGGCTTTAACCATGGCAGGTATCATCTGGGTGTATTGCTTTTTTGATGCACGTAATATGAAACATCGATTACTTCGAGGAGAAGTACGGGATGACATTACACCTTATGTACATTATGTAAAAAGGCACAAAAATATTTTTGCTTTGGTTTTAATCATTATGGGAGCTTTTGTTGGTTTTCAAGAGTTAAATCGATTAATGGATAGAATAGTAGGAAGTGCATTTTTACCATGGTTACATTTAGATAAGATTTTATTTGCTGCTATTTTTATCATCGGAGGGTTATGGCTTATTGGAAGCAATCGCAAGACATCAGAGGATGAAGATAAGATTGATTTAAGAGATCATACCAATCATTAATACATTTAATCTTATAAATAGGATAAACTTTGATATGATTATGGCAAATAATTAGGAGGAAAATGTGTTAATGAAGAAAATAATGATATGTTTATCATTGATAGCCATAGGTATGATTTGCTTTTACTTTGCATTTCAAGATAACACAAATGCAACATTAGGAATACCATTAACAATCTTTGGTGTAGTGTTTTTTGGTATAGGGATTTATAAAAGTTGGCGTAATGGAATTCTTACATTTATATTGGATTTAATAGCATAAAAAAATAAAAAGAAGTTCTTTTATAGAGTTATAAAAGAACTTCTTTTTATTTTTTAGGTGTTTGTTGAAAGTATTTAAGTCTAGAAAAGTAGAACTATGTGAATAGCAAAATTTAAAAATGTTTCACGTGAAACATTTTCATTCTTTTTTTAAAATATATGATATAATAAAATGAAGGAGTTTTTGAAAAGGGTATAAGGATGGAAAGAATAGGGGGATTACATTGGGTAGAATTATTTCGGTAGCCAATCAAAAAGGTGGGGTAGGTAAGACAACGACTACAATCAATTTAGCAGCTAGTTTAGCAGAAAAGGGAAAAAAAGTATTAGTTGTTGATATTGATCCTCAGGGGAATACGACAAGTGGTCTAGGAATAGAAAAAAACAAACTCAGACAAACCATCTATGAGCTTTTATTAGGGCAAAGCACATGGGAGTCAGTATTATTACATACTCAAGTAGAAGGATTGGATTTGCTTCCAGCTAATGTGGATTTAGCAGGAGCAGAAATTGAGTTGATTGGAGTGCCAAAGAGAGAGTATCTTTTAAAACAATATTTAGATAAAGTGAAAGAACAATATGATTTTATACTCATCGACTGCCCTCCTTCGTTGAATACATTAACCATTAACTCCCTTACAGCTTCGAATACAGTATTAGTTCCTATTCAATGCGAATATTATGCATTAGAAGGTTTGACTCAATTGATGCATACGATACATTTAGTTAGCCAGAGNCTAAATCCAAATTTAAGTATAGAAGGAATTGTTTTTACAATGTTTGATGCAAGGACTAATTTATCTTTGCAAGTTGTAGAGGAAGTTAAAAAACATCTCCATAAAAATGTTTATAAAACCATTATTCCAAGGAATGTTCGATTAGGAGAAGCACCTAGTCATGGGCTTCCCATTACTCTATATGATAGTCGCTCGAAAGGAGCAGAAAGCTATCGATTATTAGCTGATGAAGTGATAGAGAGGAAGGGATCGTAAGATGACTAAAAAAGGTTTAGGAAAAGGATTGTCAGCATTGATTGAGGACCATCGATCGGATATAAATGAATTATCAGGAACCCAATGGATTTCAGTTCATGAGGTGATGCCTAATGAGCACCAACCAAGAAAAAAGTTTAAAGAAGAATCATTACAGGATTTAGCAAAGTCCATTCAGCAACATGGCATGATACAACCTTTGGTTGTAAAAAGTACCATGGGTGGATATGAAATTATTGCAGGAGAACGACGTTGGAGGGCTGCTCGAATGATTGGTATGGAGCGTGTTCCTGTGATTATTAAAGAGTTTAATACACAAAAAGCGTTGGAAATTTCTTTAATTGAAAACTTACAAAGAGAAGATTTAAACCCTATGGAAGAAGCAGCTGCTTATCAACGTTTAATGGAAGAATTTGATTTAACCCAAGAAGAAGTGGCTAAGAAAGTATCCAAAAGCCGTCCAGTCATTGCAAATTCCCTTCGGTTACTAAATCTAGATCCTAGGGTACAAGAAATGTTAATAGAAGAAGTGATTACAAGTGGACATGCACGAGC
>JGI24708J26588_10003010_pt1 | contig 12490 bp, 10 predicted proteins | sample BioPla1DNA2_FD_26588 | JGI IMG/M metagenome (IMG submission 26588) | reverse complement strand
TTTCCCACCGGCTTGGGCCATATCCGGACGCCCGCCTCCGCCGCCACCGGCAACTTTAGCCGCCTCTTTAACAATATTTCCGGCGTGAATCTTTTTGGCAGTTGCTTCTTTGGTCGCCATAGCAACAAAATTGACTTTATCATTAGTAGTAGCTCCTAAAAGTACAACCCCACTTGTTAAATTATCACGAACCAAATCTGCCATATTGCGCAAGCTATCCATATCATTGACACTGACTTGAGCAATAACATATTGTACTCCATTAAATTCCTTCAAGTTTTTAAGAATATCCTGAACTTGGGCTTTAGCGGATTTAGCGTTTAGAGCTGATATCTCATGTTCAAGATCTTTTACTTTTACAATAAGCCCTTCAAGTTTATTAATACTATCTTCGGGCCTTGCTTTTAATATTTCCGCCATTTTAAGCAGGATATTCTCTCTTGATTGGGTATATTTAATAGCCTCGCGGCCAGTAACTGCCTCTACCCTTCTAATCCCTGAGCCAATTCCGGATTCAGAAATTATCCTAAAGGTTCCAATTTCTGAAGTATTTGCAACATGAGTACCGCCGCAAAGTTCCTTACTAAAAGCATCAACAATAACTACTCGAACTAAATCGCCATACTTCTCACCAAACAATGCGACTGCGCCCATATCTTTAGCTATTTCCTGAGTGGTCTCGATAACGCTTACCCCTGCATTCTCAAGTATTACATTATTTACAATTTGTTCAACTCGAGCAAGTTGTTCATCAGTTACTGGGGCGAAATGAGAAAAGTCAAACCGAAGCCTATCAGGCCCAACTAATGAACCCGCCTGATTTACATGATCACCTAATACTTCCTTTAGAGCCTTATGCAATAAATGCGTTGCTGTATGGTTGCGAGCTGTATCTTGACTGCGTTGGCAATTTAATTCAATTTTTACTTGTTCAGCAGTTTTTATTGTACCTTCCATGATCCGACCTACATGATAAATTGCACCATTAGGCAGCTTTTTAGCCGTTTCGATTTCTGCTTTGCCTATACTTCCCCGGATTAACCCAGAGTCACCTACCTGGCCGCCTCCTTCTGCGTAAAATGGTGTAACATCAAGAACAATGGCAACTTCATCACCGTCATTAGCCTCATTAATGATTTTACCGTCTTTCCACATTAGTGCTACATTGGCACTGGTAGCTTTGGCATCTCTTGCTAACTGCTCAAAATTAAAGTTGGACATATCCGGAATTACCATCACATTGCCATTATCACGACGGGCAGCTCGAGCCCGTTCGCGCTGCTCGCTCATTGCTGCATCGAAAGCTTGCTTGTCAAGTTCAATTCCATGCTCGTTTAAAATTTCAGCAGTTAATTCCCACGGAAAGCCGAAAGTGTCGTAAAGCTTAAAAGCAGTCGCTCCATCTAAGGTAGCCTTGCCGGCTTTTTTAAGTTCACTAATTTGGGCGTTTAGAAGCTCCATTCCTTGGGCCAAAGTAGCGTGAAAACGTTCTTCTTCCAACTGTATTACTTTCTTTATGTATTCTTTCTTTTCAGCTAAATCGGGGTATGGTTCTTCAAACATACCAACTACAACATCAACAGCTTTGGCCAAGAATGGCTTCTCAATACCGAGCAACCGGGCATGTCGAACAGCGCGTCTTAAAACTCGTCTTAAGACATACCCACGGCCTTCATTCGACGGAAGAATCCCATCCGAAATCATAAATGTCAGACTGCGGGCGTGATCACCGATTACCTTTAAGGAAATATCACTATTTGCTGCCTGCCCATAGGCAACATTGGCCACCTCAGCAGCGTATTCGATAATTGGAAACAGAAGATCTGTTTCGAAATTCGATTGCTTATTTTGTAGAACTGATGCTATTCTTTCCAATCCTGCCCCGGTATCAATGTTTTTCTTAGCTAACGGTTGATAATTCCCTTGTTCATCACGATCAAATTGCGTGAATACCAAATTCCAAATCTCGAGGAACCGATCGCAATCACAGCCGACGGCACAGTCAGGACTTCCACAACCGCGTTCTTCCCCTAAATCAATATATATTTCAGAGCAGGGTCCACATGGGCCAGGCCCAATTTCCCAGAAATTATCTTCCAATCTAATAATGCGGTCTTCTTTAACTCCGATCTCATGTTTCCATATCTGAAAAGCTTCATCATCAGTTGGATGGATTGTAACCCATAACTTTTCCTCAGGTAGTTCAAGCCACTCAGTTAGGAATTCCCAAGCCCAAGCTATTGCTTCTTTTTTAAAATAATCGCCAAATGAAAAATTTCCTAACATTTCAAAAAAAGTCTGATGACGTGCTGTACGTCCAACGTTTTCTATATCACCAGTCCGAACACACTTCTGGCTGGTAGAAATTCTTGTATGAGGCGGTTTCATTTTACCGGTAAAAAAAGGTTTAAACGGTGCCATGCCAGCACCGATTAATAGCAAGGTAGGGTCATTCTCCGGGATAAGCGGATAACTTTTTAATATAAGGTGATCTTTACTAGCAAAAAACTGCAAATATTTCTTACGAAGCTCGTTCCCAGTCATATAAATCAAGACATTCAACCTCCACGTTCATTTAGGGACCATCTTATGGAATTATACATAATTAAGATATCATTGTCAATAAATGGTGCTTAAACGAATAATTTATACAAGTGCCTAAAAACAACCTTAACAATTGCTGCAACTGGCACCCCAAGCAGCATTCCGGGAAGTCCACCTAGTTCGCCTCCGACAAAAACAAAAAAAATGACCGACAGCGGATGCAGTCCTACGCTTTCACCAAGTATCTTAGGACCAATTACCGTGCCTTCTAGCTGGTGTATGATTAAGAATAGGATTACTACTTTGAGTGCTAATATAGGCGAGTGTAATAACGCTAACGTAACTGCAGGAGTCGCCCCGATTATGGCTCCGAAATAAGGTATAATATCAAGCAAACCTGCCAAAATTCCAATTAATAACGCAAATCTTACATTTAACAGATAAAGACCTGCACTAACTAATATGCCTACGAGAAATGCCACAAGTAGCTGACCTCTAATTAATCCGTTAAGTACTTTATCAATATCCCTAACAATAATAATAATTTGATTTCGCCATTTACCAGGAATAAACAGCAATAGTTTTTCACGAATTTCGCGCCAATCATGCAATAGATAGAAGGCTAGAACAGGACTTATTACGATGCCGATAAAATAGCTTACACTGTTAATTATTCCATCAACAATTGAAGCTGTGAAACCTTGCAACTCGTTTTCTAATGTTAATAAGGCTTTATCAAATGCAATCCGGAGTGAAAACGGCAAAGACGAATTTTGATATTGTGCTTGAAACTGCTCTAATAGCTGCTGACCTGTTGCCGCCATCGAAGGTATCTCTCTCGCAAAGTTTTCCAGCTCTTTAATCAAGATTGGTACAATTTTAATTGCTCCCAAAGTTAGGGCCCCAAATAAAACACTATATACAATAATGATTGACCACGACCGACTAAAGCCTTTTTGTTCAATATGCGCTACAGCCGGATTAAGTAAGTATGCCAGAAATAAAGCAATTATAAATGGATAAAGGCCACTTTTAACCAACCAAAGAAAATAACCGCATAACGTCAAAACTGCTACAATTAGACTTACTCTGACCACTAGTTTGGTGACTACCACGCCTACACCTCAAAAATTTTCACATATTTTACAAATGTATAGTCGATAAAAATGGAGACCGAATGGTCTCCACCTACTAGTCTAATTTTTTCATAAGCCGTCTGCGCGCATAGCGAGCTTTTCTCATCAGTCCTTGGGTAGTATCGGCGATAGCGTCGACATTAAATTCGGCTATTGGTTTCTTCTGCGGCTTAGTCATAGGACTTATGATGGCGCCTAATATTGTTCCTACAACACTTCCCCAAATTAATCCTTTAAAAAAACCATTATTCATCATACCACCCCTTCAAATTATTTAAACAGTGTCTTGAAATGATTCGTCAAAGAGAGTCAGCGTTCCATCATCCGCAATATTAAATACGGTGACGTCTTGTCCCTTATTAACAAACTCTACACAGCAGTCCCAACAATAATACTGTTCAATTCCGACCTTACCAATAGACTTACGACCACAAACAGGACAAGTTACCACTTAAATACACCTCACACAATTTGTTCGGCATGAAGCAGTTTGGCCATTGCATCAGGAACAATTAGCTTATCTTGTCCAATAACTTGTGCTTGTGGCAAAGGCATAGTTTGGCGTCCATATAATAGGTCGGTTATTACACTGTCTGATACTTGGTATGACCTGATTTCGCCCGTTGCTGCGTCAAAAACTACATCAACCAATACTCCTAGCATAAAACCTGTTTCAGTAAAGATTTGCTTATTAACAAGATCCTTCAGTCGATAAATATTACTCAACGAAGATAGGTCAGCCAAATCTTTAATTACCTCAGAACCGCGCACCATTAACGCGTCCCGGCCGATACTAAATAAATCCTCAAAACTAACGCCAAAAGCCTTAAAAAACCAATTTTCACTATCAATCATGACACCACGAATAACAGCCTGATCAACGTCCAAAAGAACCTCTTCTACCATTCCAATCTGCGTACCAGTAACAGTTTCTAATACCGGTAGGCCAATTAAGTTGCTAACTTTTTGCACTATACGGCCTCCTTACAGATCGTAAGCTTATTATGTCCAAAAAGCACTGAACTTATTAAGCTTGTTTAAAAAAGGAACTTTTATCTAGTGTTTCTCACGGCTTGTTGAATAATTCCTCCGCCCACTACAATGTCATCATTATAAAATACTACCGACTGGCCCGGCGTTATAGCACGCTGCGGCTGCTCAAACTTAACCCGAACTTGATAATTACCAATTGGAATTATTTCAGCTTGTGCCGGTGTTGCACTATATCTAATTTTCGCGGAAACGATCATTGGCTGTGTTAGTTGATCCACAGTAATAAAATTAAGATCAGCCGCTATTAGCTCATCAGCAAAAACTTCATCTCCATTCCCTACAACTACTGTATTCGCTTGCGTATCTAGAGCTACAACATACAGCGGATGGCTGGCAGCAATGCCTAGACCTTTGCGCTGACCTATTGTATACAATGGCAAGCCTTGATGCTGACCCAGTACATTTCCCTTAGTATCTACGATTTTACCGGGTTTTAATGCGGCAGGCGCCTTTTCAGCCAAAAAACTCTTATAATCATCATTAGGGACAAAACAAATCTCTTGACTATCCGGCTTATTAGCTACCGATAGACCTAATTCATTAGCCATTTTTCTTGTCTCAGTTTTATGATAAGTACCAAGCGGCATCATAAAATGCTTTAAGGTGTGCTGATTTAAATGATATAACGCATACGATTGGTCTTTTGAATTGTCTATCCCTTTTTTTAGTAAGTATCGTCCTAATTCTTTACTGTATTCAATAATTGCATAGTGGCCCGTAGCCACATATTCAGCCCCTAATTCCCTAGCTCGATGAAGCAAGCCTTCAAATTTTACATACCGATTACAAGCGATACAAGGGTTGGGTGTCTTTCCTGCCGAGTATTCGGCGATAAAATAATCAACAACCGTTTTCTGAAACATCTCTCGAAAATTGAGCACATAATAAGGTATGCCGATTTTTTCAGCTACCCGGCGCGCATCATCAACAGCAGACAGCGAACAACAGCCACGATGATCAACATCGTCCTGGGGCTCATAATTGTCCCAAATTTGCATTGTAATACCAATAACATCATAGCCTTGACGCACAAGAAGGGCGGCAGTTAAAGAACTGTCCACCCCTCCGCTCATGGCTACAACCACTCTGGGTTTAGCACACATTAATTAAATCACTTTCCTTTTTTCTCTATATAGTCTTTAATTGCTTCATGCAGAGCATCAGCGGCTAGGTTTGAACAGTGCATTTTTGCAGGTGGAAGTCCTCCTAAAGCTTCAGCAACTGCTTGGTTAGAAATCTTTAATGCTTCGTCCAACGTTTTCCCCATAACTAATTCTGTAACCATGCTACTAGTAGCTATTGCCGCGCCGCAACCGAAAGTCTTGAATTTGACATCTTTGATAATATCGTCCTCAACTTTTAAATAAATTCTCATAATGTCGCCGCATTTAGCGTTGCCCACTTCACCAACACCATCGGCATCACTAATTTCACCAACATTACGGGGGTTAGTAAAATGGTCCATTACTTTTTCTGTATACATGCCAATCTCTCCTCTCCTAATGCTTGCATAAAATACAGGGATTTGACGCCGACATTTGACTCGACGCACTTAACGGCGACATACTGCGTAATCGTTCGACAATCTCTGGCAGAACAGTTAAACAATATTCTATTTCTTCTTGGGTGTTTCCACGTCCGAGACTTATTCTTAGTGAACCATGGGCAACCTCGTGAGTCAAGCCCATTGCTAAAAGAACATGAGATGGATCAAGCGATCCTGACGTACAAGCCGAACCGCTAGATGCTGCAATGCCTTTTAAATCAAGATTTAAAAGGAGCGATTCGCCCTCGATATACATGAAACTAAAATTAACGCTTCCTGGCATGCGTAGGGTTGGATGTCCATTTAGTTTAATATCTGACACTTTGTCAAATAGACCTTGTATAAGCTTATCTCGTAAAGCCGTGATATGGGTAATTTTCTTGTCCATATCTCGCTTCGCAATCTCAGCTGCTTTCCCCAGACCAACAATTCCCGCTACATTTTCAGTACCGGCACGCAGACTGCGTTCTTGACCGCCGCCATGCTGCAGAGCGTCAAGACGAACACCGCGTCGAACATAGAGTGCGCCAACGCCCTTAGGTCCATGGAATTTATGTGCAGAAAGAGTAAGTAAATCAATATTATATTCTTTAACATTAATTGGGTAATTGCCGGTGGCTTGAACCGCATCGGTATGAAATAAAATGCCTTTATCTTTTGCAATTTTCCCAATTTCCTTAATCGGTTGAATGGTTCCCACTTCATTATTTGCAAACATAACACTAATAAGAATAGTCTTATCAGTGATAGCTTTTTCAACATCCTCAAGACGGACCATTGCATTCTCATCAACCGGCAAATAAGTTACAGTAAAGCCCTGTTTTTCCAGATATTCACAAGTATGTAAAATAGCATGATGTTCTATTGCTGTCGTAATTATATGATTGCCTTTCTTACGATTAGCAAATGCAACTCCCTTTAAAGCAAGATTATCGGCCTCAGTGCCGCCGCTAGTAAAGAAAATCTCGTTAGCATCTGCTCCTAATAACGCCGCTACACGCTGTCTCGCTTCATCTACTGCCTTTTTTACTTCACGTCCAAATGAATGAATACTAGATGGATTGCCAAACTTCTCAGTCATATATTCCATCATTAATTCAGCTACTTCATTGTCAACCGGTGTAGTAGCCGAATGATCAAAATAAATTCGTTTCATTTTACTCAGCTCCTTGTCCCTTTTCTTCCCGACATAGATCGGCAAGAGAAATCGAATCTAAAACACTATTTATACTATCGCGCACTTTTGCCCAAACCCCACGTGTTACACAAACATCGGCTTTGTCACAATAGTTATTATCCCTGCAACTGTCATCGAGCAAACAATCAACCGGAGCAATCGGACCTTCCATAACGCGTATAATATCACCCACTGTAATTGAGGATGGATCTTTGGTTAAAGAATAGCCACCTTGCGCACCGCGAATGCTTTTAATATAACCCGCTTTTCGTAGTATGCCCATTAGTTGCTCTAAATAGTGTTCTGAAATTTCCTGCCGCAGGGCAATACTTTTTAAAGAAATTGGCCCTTGACCGTGATGCATCGCCAAATCATACATGGCAGCTACACCATACCGTCCTTTGGTTGACAGTTTCATGACATCTCTCCTGCTTATACCCCAGTAATTTGATAGGTTTTCTTGGTTTTAAATATAGCAGAAAGAAATTTGTTTGTCAAAGCATTTTCACACAATATATTCTAAGTATAGTCATCATTTCTTATTCCAATAGTTACACGAGATCATCTATTTCTTTAGATGAGCCAAACGGCTAAAAATCTCTTTTTCTTTACCGTTACTAGTAGGGCGATAATATACAGTATTTCTTAATGTATCCGGTAGATATTGTTGGAAAATATAATTATTCTCATAGTTGTGCGGATACAAATAGTCTGCACCGTGCCCTATCTCTCTAGCCCCATGATAATGGGCATCACGCAAATGGTGCGGAACCTGACCACAGTCTTTATTTTTTATATCCGCTAACGCATTATCTATGGCTGCATATGCAGCATTGCTTTTAGGAGCGGTTGAGATGTAAAGAACGGCTTGGGCTAAAGGAATCCGCGCCTCCGGCAGTCCTAAATGTCGTGCTGCATTTGCAGCAGCAACCGCAATAACTAATGCTTGCGGATCGGCATTTCCAACATCCTCGGCAGCGCATATGATAATTCGTCGGGCAATAAAATTTAAGTCTTCACCGGCGGCTAGCATTCGTGCTAAATAGTGTATTGCAGCATCCGGATCTGAACCACGCATACTCTTGATAAAGGCTGAGACAACATCGTAATGATTGTCCCCTTTTTTGTCATAAGCCAGAACTTTTTCGCCAATCACCGTTTCTAATATATCTTCGGTCAGATTGCGCTTATTTTCTGCTTGCAGTAATATAGCAGCCTGCTCAACAATATTAAGAGAAATTCTGGCATCACCATGTGACAAATCCACAATTTTCTCCAAAACACTGTCATCATAGTTTATAGCTAGCTTCCCGACTCCTCGTTCCTCATCAATCAATGCTTGTTTTATTATTGCTAGCATAGAACTTTTGCCAATTGGTTTTAGTCTAATTACCCTAACCCTAGACAATAGTGGCAGGTTAACTTCGAAATATGGGTTTTCAGTCGTTGCTCCGATAAGTATTAACCGGCCATCCTCGACATAAGGCAATAGTGTATCCTGCTGTGTCTTATTAAAACGATGAATTTCATCAATAAACAAAATTGTCCTTTTGCCATATAGTTTGATTCGTTCCCTAGCAGCTTCAACTGTCTTTCTTATATCTGAGATACCAGACTCTACTGCATTAAGTTTTTCAAAATGGCAACCCGTAGACGATGCAATAACCTGGGCTAATGTAGTCTTACCTGTTCCCGGCGGTCCAAATAATATCATTGATGGAATATTATCGGATTCAATCATGCGCCGCAAAAAGCCTTGTTGTCCAACTATTTCATCCTGACCATGAATTTCGTTTAAAGAACGAGGCCTCATTCTGACAGCAAGCGGTGCATTTTCCTCAATCAAAGTCTGATTGGCAAATGAAAACAAATCCATTCTTAGCACCCTTTAACTATATTAGATATAACTTTAATAACAGATTCAATGTTTTGCTTGCTAATACCGTGGTGAGTTACAAGCCGAATCTTGTAATCGCCGAACTGGCTGCATTTTATTCCTTGTTCGTCAAGTAAAAACGCAAACTTCTCAGCACTCATGCCAATACTCTGGACATCAAAAAGTACTATGTTAGTCTTTACTGTATCCATATCAATATTAATCCCAAGGTTGGCAATTTGATTAGCTAACATCTTAGCATGAATATGATCTTCCTCCAGACGTGTAACCATAGTTTTTAGAGCTACAATACCGGCAGCTGCTAAGACCCCTGCCTGCCGCATACCACCGCCCAGCATCTTTCGAATCCTTCTGGCTCTTTGGATAAATTGGCTTGTGCCAACTAGTAAGGACCCTACAGGTGCGCATAATCCTTTGGATAGACAGAAGCTAACAGAATCTGCATGCTTAGCAATTTTTTCCACTGCTAAGTTTTGCGCAACAGCAGCATTAAAAATTCGAGCGCCGTCAATATGCACAGGTATATCGTGATGCTTAGCTATAGCCTTTATAGCTTTTATATCATCGGGTGTGTAGTAAGTGCCCCCGGCTCGATTATGGGTGTTTTCCAAACAAATTAATGAAGTACGCGGCTGATGAATATCGTCGCCACGAATAGCCCGATCTACTGCCTCAGCAGATAAGATTCCCCGTTCACCCGTAATCGTACGGGTTTGAACTCCGGCCAAATAAGCCAGTCCGGCGACCTCATAGTAATACATATGGCATTCCGATTCGCATATTACTTCATCACCGCGCTGTGTATGCACCATCGCGGCAATTTGATTACCCATAGTTCCGCTAGCCACAAAAAGAGCAGCTTCTTTGCCGGTCATCTCGGCGCCGAGTTCTTCTAATTCTCGCACAGTAGGATCTTCTCCATAAACATCATCGCCAACCTTTGCCTCGTACATTGCTTTTCGCATTTCCGTTGTCGGCAAAGTTACTGTATCGCTACGCAAATCAATTAACATCGTGTAGGTCTCTCCAATCAAAATAGTCAAGTTTTAATATTATTTCGCTAGCTAACTAAAAATTCCTATTAAACTAGCCGATTACCATTACTAAATTAACTTCCGATAAAAAAACTGGCTTGTCATTCTTAACGACAAGCATAATTGAGCTATGGATCCAAAAAAATTAAACCCCACCGTGCCGTATCACCGCTGTTTTGAACCTGCCCTAGGCAGGTGGGTGCCTTCCTGCTTATTTTATGTGTCCCTTAACAAGGGCTTACACGCCATAATCAGAGTCAGGCTCCCGCAGTAATTGTGTTGGCTCAAAACATTGGCCTTCACGCGCACAGTAGGGTTAAAGCTATTATCTTTTCGTTTTTATCTTATCAAATAAGCAATCTAAACGCAAGTTTATGCGAAGGGAATGTTTTTCCAGATAACATAACATCTACTGTTTTTTTACTAAAACAGCCGTCTTAATACTAAGTTCTTTTAATTGCTTTGCTGCAACCTCCGATGGAGCTTGAGTCATAATGTCGGTAGCACTCTGCGTTTTCGGAAATGCTATAACGTCACGAATCGATGATCTTTTGGCCATCAGCATAACGAGACGATCTAAACCGAATGCGATTCCGCCATGTGGTGGAGTGCCGTACTCAAAAGCCTCAAGTAAAAAGCCAAATTTAGCGACAGCTTCCTCTGGTGTTAAGCCAATTGCTTTAAACACCCGCTCCTGCAATTCGCGATTATAAATTCTCAGACTGCCACCGCCAATTTCAGTGCCATTAAGCACCATATCATAGGCTTTGGCTTTTACGCGACCCGGATCACTCTCAAGATATTCAATATCTTCTTCACGAGGTGATGTGAATGGATGATGCATTGCGGTCCAGCGATTTTCTTCTTCGTCGTATTCGAACATAGGGAAATCAATAACCCACAGGAAGTTTAATTTATCCTGATCAATTAAATTCAATCGCCGCGCCATCTCAAGACGAAGTTGACCAAGCGCATTTGCAACTACTTGTGCCTTGTCAGCAATTATCAATAGCAAATCGCCTGTTTCGACTTTAGCAGTTTCGGTTATGTTTTTCATTATTTCTTCGGAGAAGAATTTGGCAATCGGCGACTTAATGCCTTCATCAGTAAAGCAAATCCAAGCCAAGCCTTTTGCTCCATAAGTTGCAACATAATTTACTAAACCGTCCAATTCACGACGGGGGATGTGAGAATATCCTTTTACGTTAATAGCTTTAACTTGACCGCCCGCCGCTAGCACGGTTTCAAACACCTTGAAGTCTGAGCCTTTTACAGCATCTGATAAATCTGTCAACTCCATACCGAAACGAAGATCTGGTTTATCTGAACCATACTTATCCATAGCCTCCTGATAGCTTAGACGAAGAAATGGAGTTTGAATATCAGCGCCAATTGATTCTTTGAACAGCTTAGCAATCATCTGCTCCATTGTGCTCAAGATTTCTTCACGGTCAATAAATGACATCTCAACATCTAATTGTGTAAACTCTGGTTGACGGTCGGCTCGCAGATCTTCGTCACGGAAGCAGCGAACAATTTGGAAATACTTTTCCATTCCAGCGACCATAAGTATTTGTTTGAATATCTGCGGTGATTGCGGTAGAGCATAGAATTTACCTGGATTTACACGACTCGGTACAAGATAGTCCCTAGCGCCCTCTGGTGTGCTTTTAGTAAGCATTGGAGTTTCGATTTCTAAAAAACCGCGGCTATCTAAGTAATCACGCATAGACTTCGCGACACGATGTCGCAGTATCATATTATATTGCATTTCGGGGCGACGTAAGTCTAAATAGCGATATTTAAGGCGTAACAGCTCGTCTACTTCTATATTATCCTGAATATAAAACGGCGGAGTTTTAGCAGTATTTAAAATACGGAGTTCAGCACCAAATACTTCAATTGCGCCGGTTGTCATATTTTCATTAATTGTTTCATGCGACCTTAGTTTCACAGTTCCTCTTACAGTAAGGACATACTCAGAACGAACACTTTCGGCCTTGGCAAATGCATCTTTATCAACCTCGGGGGAGAATACAACCTGCACAATTCCCGAACGGTCACGCAAATCAATAAATATCAAGCCACCGTGGTCTCGGCGAC
>JGI24708J26588_10003006_pt1 | contig 12497 bp, 9 predicted proteins | sample BioPla1DNA2_FD_26588 | JGI IMG/M metagenome (IMG submission 26588) | reverse complement strand
GTTAAGCTTGTTGGATGTACTACTTGCCTATGCCATAACTGATCTAATGGTAAACCCTTCATATGTAACAATAGCATCTGTATAACCATACCATGAGTTACTATAAGAACATTACCATCTGGATTACCCTTTATAACTTGATTAATACCTTTAATAATCCTATTTTGCAGTTCTTCAAAGCTTTCGCCATCTATGGGCACATACTTATCTGCCCTTGTCCATAAATCTCTAAATACCTCGGGGTGCTTGATTTTAAGTTCTTCAGGGTCCTGGCCTTCCCAGGAGCCAAAACCCATTTCCTTAAAGTTATCATTGATTATAAGTTCAACAGGTCTATCCCCTATTACAAGTTTACTTGTTTCTCTTGTTCTACCTAAGGGACTAGATACTACTTGATTAAATTCAATATTTTCAAGGGATTCACCTAGAAGTTTAGCTTGCTTTCTTCCAAGCTCTGTTAGCTTTGAATCTGCCCAGCCCTGCATACGTTTTTCTTTATTCCATTTGGTTTGTCCATGTCTTACTATATAAAGCCTCATTATTATTTCCTTTCCTGTAAATCTATAAATTTAAATTCCTTACTATCAAATAAACCCTGGTCTGTCATCCTAAGATGAGGAATAACGGGTAAGGGTATAAAGCTTAAGGTAATAAATGGATCTATGGAATCAGGTATTCCAAGTTTTCTTGCCGACTTATTAAGTTTTTTAACTGATTGCATAACTAGCCTTGGATTTTCAGGGCTCATTAGACCAGCAATAGGGAGGGGTAAATCTTCTATAATTTCACCATTTGATACTAGAACTATACCACCTTGTATTTTTGAGATATGATTAGCAGCTATAGTCATATCTTCATCGTTATCACCTATTACAACTATATTATGGGAGTCGTGGGCTATGGACTGGGCAATGGCGCCGCCACTTAGGCCTATACCTTCTACAAATCCTAGGCCTATATTACCTGTATTTTTGTGCCTTTCTATAACAGCAACCTTACATAAATTATCTATTTGATTGCTATCCCTTAGAACTTTATTAGTTTCAATTTGATCTGGTATAACCTGTATTACATTTATTTTGCTGTCCTTTAATTCTATATGGAAGTCATCCTTAGAAATCCTTGGCATGTTAACAGTATCTGTCACCATGCTATAATCACTGCTGCCTGTAAACTCTTCAAACCATTCCCCCTGTATCATTACATCCTCGACCTTAAATTCCTTTAAGTCATCAAGGACAATTAAATCAGCATCATAACCAGGTGCTATAGCGCCTTTAGTCTTTAGGCCATAGCACCTGGCTACCTGGATAGTTGCCATGCATATTGCCTTTACTGGGGACAAGCCTAAGGAAATGGCCTTTCTTACAATCTGGTCAATATGTCCTTCAGATATTATATGGTCTAGGTGCCTATCATCAGTGCAGAATATGCAGTTGGTTAGGGGGATATTTTGATCTATAAGTCCTGTTAAGATTGATTCCAAGTTCTTAGCAGCTGATGCCTCCCTAATTTGGACATACATTCCCAGTCTTAATCTTTCAATAGCCTCCTCAGGTGTGCTACATTCATGATCAGTATCTACCCCGGCTAATCTATAGGCCATTAAATCTTTGCCTGATAAATGGGGTGAGTGGCCATCAACCACCTTATGAGAGGCTAAATTTATTTTATCTAAAACTTCTGAGTCTGCCCCTATTACAGCAGGATAATCCATCATTTCTCCAAGCCCCAGTACTAGAGGATGATCAATATATTTTTTTAAGTCCTGAGCTTTTAAAGGGCCACCATTATTCTCAAAAGAAACTGCAGGTACACATGAAGGTAGCATGTAGTATATGTTAAGAGGCAGGTTTTTGGATTCGTTTATCATAAAATCAAGACCTTTTAAGCCACACACATTTGCTATCTCATGGGGGTCAGCAATAATAGTTGTTGTGCCAAAGGGCAAAACTGTATTTGCAAAGCCTTTTGGTGTTACCATAGTGGATTCAATATGAACATGGGAGTCTATAAGGCCAGGACATACATATTTACCCTTGACATCTATTTCTTTATTTCCTTTATAGCTACCAATACCTACAATAGTCCCGTTGTCTATAGCAATATCACCATTTATAATTTCTTCCGTAAATACATTAACTATTTTTGCATTTTTAATAACATATTCCGATTCGATTCCACCGCCAGCTGATAATATTTGGCGTCTTTGTCTTTCTAACATGGATTTCCTCCTGGATTTAATTTCTATTGGATTTATTGTTTATTAAGCTTTCAAATTGAAGAATAGTATTATCTGTAGATTCTAGGTAATCATCAACTATTCCGGCATCATCTATATGATTATTAATGGCGCTTGATGTAACTTGTAAGGCTTTTTCCACATTATTAATTTCACTAATTACACCTGAAATATTAGCTTGTTGCTTATTAAGGGTCTCTATTACACTCTTAACCTCGCCATCAATAGATGAAATTGATTCTAAACTAACCTCAATCTTGTCTATAGCTTGGGCTGATGCGCCTACACCTTCTTTAATAACTTCTACAGACCTTGCAGAATTATTTATTACATTTTCAGTTTCCGCTGAAATACTATTAATTAGATCCGCAATATCTTTGGTACTTTCCTCGGTTAGGGTTGCAAGTTTTTTAACCTCATCTGCAACTACTGCAAATCCCCTTCCCTGTTCTCCTGCCCTAGCTGCTTCTATGGAGGCATTTAAGGCAAGTAAATTGGTTTGAGATGCAATATCATTGATTAACTGAACTACTTCAGTAACCTGGGTAAATTTATCAGCAAGCTCGGTAATCATTTTTTGGTTGTTAATGTTTTCTGTATTAAGAACTTGAACAATTTCCATTAGGTTTTCTATAGAAGTCCTTCCGTCTTCAGACGTTTTAACAGCTTCAGCAGTTATCTTTATAAGGTTATTACCTTCATTAGATAAATCCTTGGTAGATTTATTAGTTTCATCGGTAAGCATAGATATTTTATCCATATGTCCCTGAATATCTTTGGTAAGATCAGTAAGGTCATCATGCTGCTTATTAACTATATTGTGCTGATCAGTCATGCCCTGTATTTGCCCTTTTATTGTAGTTAAAAATTTATTTGTATCCTCAAGATATAAGTTTTTATTATTTTCTTCCTTTACTAAAGCTTTATTGTCTTGAATAAAATTATCTTTTCTTGCATTTTTTCTAAACATAGTATTCCCCCTACTTCTATATAGTTAGATGTTTTATAGTATGTGTTAATTGTTTTATCCTATTTCTAGGAATTGGTCAGGTAAAAAATCAATGAATTTACTTCTATTATTAGGTCTTCCAAACCTGCCAAGGTTTGTGTAAGTAATGTAAAGCTTCTTTTTGGCCCTTGTAATGGCTACATAAAAAGTGCGTTTTTCTTCTTCTAAATCTTTTGACATAACCGCCCTATATGATGGGAATTCATTTTGATAAATACCAGCTAAAAAGACAGTATCAAATTCCAGCCCCTTAGCCTGATGAACCGTAATAATAGGAATATTAGTCTTGTTTCGTCCCTTAAGCATTAATAATTCAACTTCACCACTTGAAAGGCTTGTTATCTTTAATGCTTCTATTAGGGCATCATGGTTATTTTTATCTTTAGTATCGATTTCCTTAAGGAGAAAGTAAAAATTTCTTAAGTTTTCAATCTTATCTTCTGTATAGATATCCTTCATTTTAAAGTTAATAACAATGGCTTGAACAAGATCAGCTGGTCTCATATTTAATGATTGATTATAAAGAATATCAAGTTTATTACTAATATCCTCAAAAGCTACTAGGTGTTTTTGAATTTTTTCTATACGTTCTAATGATGTAGGTAAAATATTCTTAGTGACTGCCCCTATTAAAAGCTCTGATGTAGCAAGAATGTCATCCATTGCATCATGGGTTGGCTTAACCTTAGTTTGGAACTCATTACTTAGGAATTCCAGTTTGTGATTATGTAAGTTGGGATAGAACCTTCTATATATATCAAGGGTATCATAATAATCTATAAAATTTAGCCCACATAAGTTGTTCCTGCTAAGCTCAGATTTTAATATATTAATATCGAAGTTAACATTATGTCCTACAAGAACGCTACCATTAGCATAATCTACAAAGTCTTCTAAGGCCTGGACCTTGTCAAAGCCATCTCTAGCAAGCTCCTCATCTGTAAAATTATGTACATTGTATGAGCTTCCTACGCTTTTAGTATTTTTTAGTAGTCTTTCAAAACGGTCTATTTCATTACCAGCACTATCAATACGCATAGCAGCAATTTGTATGATTTCATCTTGGCTAGTATCCACACCTGTAGTCTCAACATCAAAAACAATAAGATTGCCTTGATCTAGTGCATTTATTAGATTCCCAAAAGGATCGCCTGTTCTTCTTGTATTGATATCTATATAATCTGTTAGCCTTATTCCTAGTTTTTTATACTCATCAGATTCAATTTTATCAAGAGTAAGCTTGCCTATACCTAAAGAAAAGTTACTTAGCACCCTTTTAAAACTTATAGAATCATTTTTATTGATTAAAAGCTTCATAAGAGCGGTAACATCCTTGATCTCTTTTCTCCTGAAGAAATTAAAGTCATCTACCAAAACAAATTTAAATTTATCCTCCGGGCTTTGTAATCTTCCTAGCGACTTGCTTAGCTCTTTATTATAGGGATTGCTCCTTGATAGTATAGCTATGCTTCCTAGAGATGGACTATTTTTAATTTCATTATAAATATATGCTGCCTCATTATCNATATCGTAATTTTCNTTAACAACTATCTTATGACCCTTCTTAGATGATGCAATTTCTAAATCATTAAGATTAAGTGTTTGGCATTTGGATGGAAAGGCATTTTTAAGATAGTGGGTTGAGAGATTGACTAGGTTTTGATTTGCCCTATAGTTAGTCTTAAATACAATTTGTTTTGGATTATAATTGCTTACATAATCTTTTAGTATTTTTTCTGGTGCTGATCCTCTCCACTGATATATAGTCTGGAAGGTATCCCCACAAAGTAAAGTTTTACTATCGGCAAATATTTGTTTGATAATAAAATATTCTACCAGACTTGTATCCTGGACTTCGTCAATATTTATATACTTATATGTACTAGCAATACTTTGGCTAATATTCTCATCCTTAACAATTACCAATGTATTAAGTATTAAATCATTAAAATCCACCCCTCTATTAGAAAGTAGGATTTCATTGTATCTTTCTAGTAGCTCATGACCATAGCTTCTAATAGTAGTTTTGATTAGNATCTTATCTTCTTTAGAATTAGCCTTTTTATTGCTAGANGCAATATCATCAATCACATTTCTTTTGTTTATAAAAATATTTCTTATAAGATCTTCCCAGGTTACATGATCTTTATTATTTGTTATAAAAACGGCCTTTTCTTCCTTAATTAGATTAATAAATCTTTGTAACATAGGGTTAGTAAAAATTNTATTTTGAAATTCAGNGATAGACTCCCTTGCCTGGCCTACTATACTTTTACAATCTTCCTCGTCATAAACAATAAAATCCGTGAATATATCAGTTTGCCTCTTGGCTTGAAGTTTAATAATATTAAAACACCAGCTATGAAAGGTCTGGACTGTGACACCCCTACTCTTAGGGCCTACTATCTCTTCGATTCTATTTTTCATTTCCTTACTGGCTTTATTGGTAAAACTTATACATAAAATCTCCTCTGGCCTAGCCATATCACTATCTATAATATTAGCTACACGCCTGGCCAGGGTTTCAGTCTTACCAGTTCCGGCCGAGGCTATAACAGATATATTGCGATCTAATATATTTATAACATCTTTTTGTTCTTTATTAGGCTCCATTATCTTACCTCCTGCTTCTGTGGTAGGGCATGGCTTAAATAAGGTGATGCATCATTAAGCTGGTACTTAGAATATTTATCAATGTCCTCCTTACTTGGTATATGGTATATTTTATCCTTATTATCAAGCAATTGATAACCATAATCATTGGAGGGATAGTTGGTAACTACATACATATAATCAAAGTCAAAATAATCCTGCCTATCATACATCATATCAAAATAGCTGCTTGTTAATTCAAAGTCTATCTTATTATCATTGTGTTTATTCCATACTTCCATAAAATACTCAATTGTGTATATCCCGTGGATCTGTACTAGTGCTATAGAGTAGGAATACAATTCTTTACTCAAAGAAAGGCTCTTACTTAGTCTATCTTTAGGGATTGAATTATATATTTCCCTAAGTTCCCTAGGGATTACAGGGTAAATTTGATTATTGTAATTAAACATATATATATAGCCTAGGCCATGTAGAAACTTACAATCATTATAATCTAAGTTATCCCTGATATTAAAGTCTATATTTATAATGTCCATTAAAAAGCTTATTTCACTAGGGGGTAAGTAAGTTAGGTCTTTCTCAAAGTGGGTAGAAATCCTATTATCTAACTGGTTAATTAGTTTATCCTTGTTCAAGTTTCCAGGATCTATAGGCATGCCCATATTGACTAATAGGTGCTGCTTGTCTGCTATATCTAGAAGTGTTTCTGCATCATAGCAATCAAGGCACTCCCTTAAATTAAAACATGGTCGGTTGTTAATGTAATTATATTCCATTCCTTCAATCATTTAATCATCCTTTGGCAATTTTACTAGATTCTTCTAATAAGAAGTATTGCCAAGTAGAAGATATTTAAACAATATAAAAAATCTTAATTATTAAAACCCCCTACCCGCACCACCGCCACCAGAGCGGCCGCCACCACCACTAGATCCGCCAAAACCACCACTTCCACCGCCAAAGCCACCAGGCCCACCAAAGCTGCCTGGGCCACCAAAACCACCTGGCCCTCTAGGACCCCTATATCTACCCCGTCCTCCAAAGAACATTCTGGGTCCTCCACCAGAAAATATTATTATTAATAATATTATTAATAATATAAGTTGTATTATGTTATTACTCCTACTGGAGACCTGAGGGGAGGGTGCTACGTCCTGGTAGCTATCAAGAATTCCCTGGTAATTATATTCCTGGTTAATCTCACTGGATATACCATAAAATATACCTTTTATCCCGTAATCAAAATCATCTTGGGATAAACTTATAAGATTATCATCTAGAATCCTGCCTACTTTGGCATCATTTAGGGCACCTTCAAGGCCATATCCTACCTCGATTTCAATTCGCCTTTCATCTAAATCAAGTAGTATTAAAACACCATTATCATATTCATTGTTACCAATTTTCCATTTTTCAAACACATGTGTTGCATAAGACTGTATGTCCTGCCCTTCAGTGCCATTTGTAGTTAAAACAACAATTTGAGGTTTTTCTATTTGTTTTTCGTACTGCAAATTAACGCCCACAATAAAGTCTTTTGTATCTTGGGATAGTAAGTTAGCATAGTCAGCTACATAAAACTCATTTGTGGCCTTAGGAAGTGAATATACTAAGGTAGAAAAACCAAAAACAAAAAATAAAATTGTTATAGAGATCCTAAGCCTAGAGTTGGTTAATTTGCTCTTCATTATTATTAGCTCCTTTTTTAATTAAAGTCTACGGTTGGTGCTACTTCGCTGCCAGCTGCTGCCTCAAAGAAATCTCTTTTTTCAAATCCCTTAGAACCAGCAATAATACTACTTGGAAAGCGCTGGACCTTATTATTATAAGCCTTAACAGTTTCATTATACCTATCTCTTTCAACAGATATCCGGTTTTCTGTACCTGCAAGTTCATCCATTAATTGATTTACATTTTCACTAGACTTAAGCTCAGGATAGTTTTCCATAACCATTAAAAGTCTTGATAAGGCTCCTTCAACTTCACTTGAAGCTTCAACCTTTTCATTAACTGTGCCTGCACCAGCAAGTTTAGCTCTTGCATCTGCAAGGTTTCCAAACACTTCTTTCTCCTGATCCATAATACCTTTAACTGAGTTAACTAGATTAGGAATAAGGTCCATCCTTCTTTGAAGTTTGGACTCTACATTAGCCCACTGGTTATCAACCTCATTAGAAAGTGTAACAAAGGAATTATAAGTTTTAGCGTACCACATTCCTCCTAATCCCATAACCACTACAATAGCTATAATTATTCCAAATAATGTTTTCTTTGAATTATTCATCTTAAATCCTCCTAGTTCTTGAAAGTTATTATTACAAAATCATAAATTTAACATAACTATATCTTTATAATATAACAATATATTAAGCTTTATGCAATATTTTTGGAAATTAAACTCATATTAAGTTGACTAAAAAAAGAGGGTGATATAGTATAATATACATACTTATTTTTAAATATTAATTACTATACTATTTTATATTAGGAGGATTTTTATGATTATCGTTATGAAACCAAGTTCTACACAAGAACATATACAAGCTGTTATAGAAAGAATTGAAAAAGCTGGACTTTCTCCTCACTTGTCCCAAGGATCCCAGGTTACTATTATTGGGGTTATAGGAGATAAAACGCAGCTTCGTGATGGTTATCTTAGCTCGCTTACGGGAGTAGAAAAAATAGTATCTGTAACTGAAAGTTATAAATTAGCAAATAAGAAATTTCAACCAGAGCCCTCCGTTATTAAAATCGGTGATTTAGAAATAGGGGGCAAGGACATTATTGTAATGGGTGGCCCTTGTGCCATAGAAGATAAGGAGCAGCTTATGGAGTCAGCCAAGGCTGTTAAGAATGGCGGAGGTCATGTTCTAAGGGGTGGGGCTTATAAGCCGCGTACATCACCTTATGCCTTCCAGGGCCTTGAAGAAGAAGGACTTCGTTATATGGCAGAGGCAAGGGATAAGACTGGTCTTAAGACAGTATGTGAAGTAACAAGTATTCAAGCTGTCGAAAGTGCAGTTAAATATGTAGATTGCCTACAAGTAGGCGCTAGAAATATGCAAAATTATGAACTACTTAAAGCAATAGGTAAAACAGACCTTCCAGTACTACTTAAACGCGGCTTATCAGCCACTATTGATGAATGGCTCAATGCTGCTGAATATATTATGAGCGAAGGTAATGAAAATGTTATACTTTGTGAACGTGGAATCCGTACCTTTGAAACGGCAACCCGTAATACTTTGGATATTAGTGCAATTCCAGTTATTAAATCAAAAAGTCATTTACCTATAGTTGTTGATCCAAGTCATGCAAGTGGGGTTCTAGATTATATACCATCCCTTTCTGCAGCAGCTATTGCAGCTGGGGCAGATGGGCTTATTATAGAAGTTCATCCAGATCCAGCCCATGCCTTATCAGATGGACCACAGTCATTGACACCAGAAGGATTTGTAGACTTAATGGATGAATTAAGACCAATTGCTAAAGCTGTTGGGAAGAATTTATAAATAAAAACACAAAAAAGATGCTCATATAATAGGGAGCATCTTTTTATTACTCTAGCCTAAATCCTATCCTTTTACAGCACCCATTGTTATACCGTGTGCAAAGTGTTTTTGGAAAACTATAAATACAATTAAAATAGGGATAGCAGCAAATGTAGCCCCTGCCATTAAAACACCATAGTTAGTTGCAAACTCCTGTTGCATAGTTGCAACCCCTAGAGGTAGGGTTAGCTTTGTTTTTGTGTTTAACATAATAAGCTGTAAGAAATAATCATTCCAGGATGATATAAATGTAAATATAGCTAAGGCTGCAATACCTGGTTTAACAATTGGTAAAACAATTGTAAAGAATGTTTCAAGCTCACCTGATCCATCAATCTTTGCTGCCTCAAGAAGCTCACTAGGCAAGGTTTCACTAAATTGTTTCATTAGAAATACTCCAAAAGGCCATCCTACTGCTGGAAGTATAACTGCCGCCAGTGTATTATGAAAGCCCCATGAACTAACAAGCCTAACAAGAGGTACAAGTACAACTTGCTTAGGTAATGCCATGGCTGCAACAAACATAGCAAAGACAAATTTTCGCCCGTAAAATTCTTTTTTAGCTAGTACGTATCCTGCTAAGGCTGATACTATACATACTAAAACCATTGTAACCAATGAAATAATAACACTATTTAAAAACCACTGTAGGGCAGGATTTTTAAATAATTTTATATAATTTTCTAGAGTTGGCTGGGTTGGGAACCACTGTGGTGGTAATTGAACTGTAGTTTTCTGACTTTTAAACCCACCTGTTATTACCCAGTAAAAAGGGAATAAAAAGATTATTGTAACAATATACAAAAGTCCCATTCCTAGAATATTACCTATCCGATTTTTACCTACTTCTTTTTTCATTGAGTATCACTCCCCTTCTTAATATTCAACATCGCTACCGAAAAGCTTAAACTGTACAATACTAAATATGCCAATTACAATTGCTAGTACTACTCCCANTGCATTTGCATAACCAAACTGTGTTAGTGAGAAAGCCTTTTCATATACCAAATACATTACTGTACTTGTATTATAGTTTGGCCCACCAGAGGTTAATAATTGGATCAGGGAGAAACATTGAAATGAATTAATTGTTGAAATTACAACAACGTAAAGGGTTGTTGGCATCATTGAAGGCCATTTTATATGCCTAAAAACTTGCCAGCTATTAGCACCATCTATTTGTGATGCTTCTATGTAGGATTCGTCTATATTACCTAGTGCTGCTATATATAGAACAATAGGTTGACCGACTGAAGTTGTAAATAATACTAGTAAAATTGCCCATATTGCATATTTTTTATCACCTAGCCACATGATTGGCTGGGAAATTACCCCTATTTCTTGTAGTAACCAGTTTAAAATACCGCTAAGAGGATCAAANATCCATTTCCACACTACTGTTACAGAAACAGCACCTGTTACAACTGGTAGGTAAAATACTCCCCTAAAGAAAGACCTAGTTTTAGAGCTTTTTTGATATACCATAACTGATGCAAATACTGAAAAAACAACTACTAGGGGAACCACACCTATAACCAAAATTATTGTGTTTTTCATTGATTTAATAAATACTTCATCCGAAAATAATCTAATATAGTTATCTAGTCCAACAAATTCAAATTTACTCATTGTATAATTAAAAAAACTCGTATATATACCCGCAAACATAGGATATACAACAAAAATAGCAAAAAATGCTAAGGCGGGAAACAAGAAGGCATAGGATACTAAGGTTTCACGCATAGCTGTTGACATTTTTTTGTTTTTCATCTAACTCACTCCCATACATTATAATAATATTCCCCCCAAGTATATGGGGGGATTTTGAAGCATATACTTTATAAACTTAATTTGTTATTGATTGATTTGCAACATCTACAAAGTCATCAAGAGCTTCTTGTGCTGTTTTTTCTCCTGAGAAGGCTGCTTGTAATGCTGGGAACCAAGCAGTACGCATTTCTGCAAATCCATCAATTGTATTGTAATAAGGGCTATAGTAAACACTAAGTGATGATAAGAAAGTCATTGTTTCATCGTCCTTATATAAGTTTCCAAAAGAATTTCTAACAGGGAATGTATTGGTAGCTACAACATTTTTTGGTCCCCATTCTTCGTCGTTACAAATAAAGTCAATAAGTAACTTAGAAGCTTCTATTTTGTTTTCATCGCCATTATCAAATACTGCAAATCCATCTACTAGATATTCTAAAGCTGGTGTACCATTTTCTGATGGATATGGAACCATAACTGTTTCAAAGTCTAAATCATCTTTTTTAGTTGCTTCTAAACCTGGTGAATATAAGATTGTGTGTGATACACGACCTGCAACAAATTCATCAATTGCAGCTGTTCCATCAGATGCTGAACCGTTTAATAATAATCCATCATCAATTGCATCCATAACAAATTGTAAACCTTTAACCCCGCCTTCATCGTTGATTGTATACTCAGTAATATCATCGTTTGTAATTTGAGAATTAAATAAGTTTGCTATATATGCACGTGGTCCTTGGTCTCCACCCTGGGATACACAGAAGATTACCGCTCCTTGCTCACCTTTTTCTTTAAGTGCTTCTAGAAGAGCTTTATATTCAGCTGTTGTCCATGATCTGTCTCCTTCAAGGTTAAGCATATCTAATAAACCGTGTTCTTCTAACATATCCTTATTAAATGCCATAAGGAATGGTGCTGATGAAATTGGGTACATGTACATTTCTCCATTTGCACCACATGCTTGAATAATATTATCATTATCTACGTCTGCAATAAACTCATCTGTAAACATATCGCTAAGGTCGGCTAATACTCCATCTTTACCATATGATACAATGCGCCCTGGAGCATCAAATAATACGTCTGCCATTGTTCCGCCCTGGATAGCTGTTGTAATCTTTTCTGGTCCTGATGCAAAGTCTATCATTTCCATATTAACTTTTATATTAGGGTATTTTTTATTAAATGCTTCTATAATCTCTTCTTCATACTTACCTGGCATATCATCTACAACTTCAAAGTTAGGGAAGTTCCACCATGTAATTTCTGCTTCTAAATCATTTACATCTCCAGGTACTTCATCAGT
>JGI24708J26588_10003002_pt1 | contig 12512 bp, 10 predicted proteins | sample BioPla1DNA2_FD_26588 | JGI IMG/M metagenome (IMG submission 26588) | reverse complement strand
TTTGAAAAAGGAAAGCCAGTTGGGGAGCTTAAAGTAACAGATGCTAACGGAAGAAATAATGGAACGATGATTAGGTTTAAACCTGACAGCGAAGTGTTTATAGGAATAAAGAACAATTCAATGCCAGCTGAATACTACATCAATATACTACGTAGGCAAGCAATGTTGCACAATGGACTTGAAATTACTTTATTCCACGAGGAAATTGGTAAAGACATTGTATTAAGATATGATAATGGAATAGCAGACTTTGTAGATGCAATATCTACAAGACCAATGTTAAGTAAGACATTCCAAATTGATGGGGAAGAGTGGGGAACGGATGACGATACGCAGAACCCTAACCCATACAAATTAGATATGAGAATTGCATTTAACTTTTCTAGAGAGGCTTCACTATTAGAGCTTTACCATAATGGTTCTCACTTATATGAGGGTGGAGTATCCATGGATGCTTTAAAAATGGCATTCTTTAAAGCCTTTGAGGACCATGCTAAAGAAGAGGGTAAAATAGGTAAAAGAGAGAAAATACTATTTAAGGATATTGAAAGCATCCTAGTTTGTGTGGGGGATACAAACGCACCTGGTAATAGGACATTCTTTAAAAACCAGACGAAGGCAGCTATAAATAACCCCTTTATAAAGAAAGCATACGCTGATTTTATATACTACCACCTTAGAAATTGGCTCAAGGACGACAAGCAAGCTGATAAGGTACTTAATGAAGTATTAGCTAACAAAAAAGCCCGTGAAGAGGCGGATAAGGTATCCAAAAGAGTCGTACAGAGTTTAAGTAAGGGCGTTGGGGGTTTAGGAAATAAACCTGATAAATTTGTGGACTGTAAGAGTAAATTACCATTCGAAAGAGAGTTATACATTGTAGAGGGTGATTCTGCGGCAGGTAGTGTTAAACTAGCTAGGGACAGTGCTTTCCAAGCATTGATGCCAGTCAGGGGAAAGATATTAAACTGTTTAAAGGCAGATTTATCGAGAATATTATCTAATGACATCATCATAGATTTACTGAGAGTACTTGGATGTGGAATTGAGGCTGAGAGTAAATATATAGAAAACTTACCTAAATTCGATATTAATAAACTAAATTATGGTAAAATCATCATATGTACGGATGCTGACCTGGATGGCATGCAAATTAGATGTCTAATAATCACAATGATTTATAGGTTATGCCCGTCACTGTTAAAAGCAGGAAAAGTGTTTATAGCTGAAACACCCTTGTATGAGATTACAGCTAAGAAAGATACTCATTTCGCTTACAATGACACAGAAAGAGATAATATAATCAATCAATTAACATCCCAGGGAATTAGAGATAGTCAAATTAAAATTCAGAGATCCAAAGGATTAGGTGAGAATGAACCTGAAATGATGAGTCTATCAACTATGCACCCTACGACAAGACGATTAATTACTGTTGAGTACCCTAAAGATGATAAGGATGTAGCTAGTTACTTCGATGCATTACTTGGAGATGATATTGAAACAAGACGTATTTTAATCAATGAGTATTTTGCTTTAACAGAAGTAGATATAGATTAGCATAATAAAGCCATCTAAACAGGTGGCTTTATTTTATTAAACTTAGGACGAGCAATATTGAGGTAGATTTAACTAATTAAGCAAGAAGTCCCCCACCTCTAAGCGAAGCGTAGGTGGTGGGATGAATTGCGTTTTTTATAAATAAAGATATAATATTATTATAAAAAACATATGAAAGGAGGACCATTATGAAACATAACAAAGCTATTAAATATAGAATTTATCCTAATAAAGAACAAGTTGTTTTATTAAGTAAAACATTTGGTTGTGTTAGGTTTGTTTATAATAAAATGCTTTCTGATAGAAAAGAAGCTTATGATAAAGATGGTTCCTTCTTTTATAGTACACCAGCTATGTATAAAAAATACTATCCTTTCCTAAAAGAAGTTGACTCATTAGCTCTTGCCAATGCACAGCTCAACTTAGATAAGGCTTATAAAGGCTTCTTTTCTAAAAAAGCTAGATTTCCTAAATTCAAATCAAAGAAGAAAAATAATGATTCATATACAACTAACAATCAAAAAGGTAGTATTGAAATATTAGATGGTCTTATAAAATTACCTAAAGTAAAACATGTTAAGGCAGTTATACATAGACAACTTCCTAAAGGTGCAGTTATTAAAACAGCCACTATAAGTAGAACTAAGTCTAATAAATACTATTGTTCAATAATGTATGAGGTAGAGCAATCGATAACCAAGATTACTCCAACTAAAGACAAAACAATAGGTTTAGATTATAGTTCTAGTCACTTTTATATAGACAGCAATGGCAACTCAGTAGATTACCCTAAGTTTTATAGACAAACAGAGAAAAAACTTCAAAGAGCCCAAAGACAACTAAGTAAAAAACAAAAGGGCTCTAATAATAGAGCAAAGGCATGCCTTAAAGTTTCTAAAATACACGAAAAAATTAAAAACCAAAGACTGGACTATTTACATAAACTAAGTAAAGAACTAGCTGACAATTATGATTTAGTTTGTGTAGAAGATATAAACCTACAAAATATAAGTAGATGTCTTAAGTTAGGCAAATCAACAATGGATAATGGATTTGGCTTATTTCGTGTGCTTTTAGAATACAAGCTAAATGACAGGGGTAAAGAGCTTATAAAAGTGGACAAATGGTATCCAAGTAGTAAGACATGCAGTGTTTGTGGACATAAAAACACAGGTCTCAAACTCAAAGATAGGGTTTGGGCCTGTGATAAATGCAACACTATACATAATAGAGACTACAATGCAGCTCTTAATATAAAACAAGAAGGCTTACGTTTGGTAGGTTTATTATAAAAACAAACAAAAATAGGGCAGGGACTGCCCAAATTAAAGCCTGTGGAGAAGATATAAGACTTTTAGTAATAAAAGCGACCTTTGATGAAGCAGGAAGCCCCCACCTCTTAATGAAATGTAGGTGGGGTGCAGTTCACATGAATTGTAGAGATAGTAGGCATTTCAATTAACATTCATTACAATAATATATAATTTGAAATTAATAAAATTGAACGGAGGAATTGTAATGAATACTTTGATATATAAAGAGTTGCCTGATAATGTATTTATACCAATTATTAGAAAACGTGATATAGTTACAGCTAGACCACTATCTAGAGAAGAAAAGCGAGAATATGGTTCTGGAGGACCTGATATATTATTGACATCACCAACTGGTGAGCAGAGGTTGATAACAAGACAAGAGCTAGTAGCTAATTATACTTATATAAATGGTAAGAAAATCAGTATATCTGGGTGGTCAAGCAAAAGAAGATATCTAATAGGAAAAATGGACGACACACAATTATTTGGTATGCTAGTACCTACTAATTGTACATTAAAATTAAAGGGAAAGACAGCTAATAAAGCCAATAAAACATATGGAGATTATATAATATGCTTACCGAGTCCCAATGGAGGAATAGATAGAGAAAGTGCTGGACTAATACCAAATAAAATATTCAGAAAAATGTTCCACATACCTGAGAATGAGGTAATTACACGTAACATAGGTAAAGGTAATGCTGAATTTAACCCTGATAGAGCTAGGAAGAGGAGAAATAAAAGCAGGGCTGAAATTAAGAGGAGCACTACACCAGACTTCGGATTAAATGAAGATGCATTTGCTAATATGGCAGCTGAGATACAAAAACAGCCATCTAAGACAGTTGATACATCTGGATTGAATAATAAAGTAAAGGTAAGAGACGAAAAGCATGGGGATAATAAGAAATTCATTGCGATAGGTAGATTAATGCGCAACGGAAATTTAGAGGGATTCGTGATACAAAATACAAGAGGGGCTACTAGAAATATAACTAAACAAGAGATGATGCAATTATGTCAGAGAAAACTCGTAACTAACGTTATGTTAAGTAGGAAAGAGGAAACTGGAAAATACTTCTTACGTGGAAACGGCATAAGAATTGATATGCTAGAACAATATGACATATAAGATAAACAAATATAAAAAGAAAAGGCAGTTTAGTGGGATACGATAGGCTAAACTGCCTTTTCTTATTACTAATTCACCATCATTATTATATATTAGATATAAATGAGTAATTGAATATTAACAAATTACGTATATGAAAGGCGGGACATTAATTTGGATATTACTAAGGTACTAATGACGAATTACTTACCCTATGCTAAGGGAACCATTATTGGTAGAGCTATACCATCTATAGATGGATTGAAACCTGCTCAAAGAAGAATTTTATACACTATGTATAAAATGGGGTTATTAAAAGGTGGTAAATTAAAGTCATCTAATATAGTAGGGCAAACTATGAAGATACATCCACATGGTGACATGGCAATTTATGAAACTATGGTTAGAATGGCTACTGGACACGAGGCTTTGAACTGTCCTTATGTGGATAGTAAAGGAAACTTTGGTAAATTTTATTCTGAGGATTTGGCATTTGCGGCTCCTAGATATACAGAGGCTAAATTAACTGACATATGNGCAGAATTGTTCGAGGGAATAGATGAGAATGCAGTAGATTTCATANAAAACTTTGATAATACTACAACAGAGCCAACACTATTACCTGTTAAATTTCCTAATATACTAGTGAATCCTTCTAGCGGTATCGCAGTTGGTACAAGCACTGACATTCCTTCATTTGCTTTAACTAATGTATGTGATGCTACTATTGGGATTATCAATGGAACAATTAAAGATTATGCTGGACTAATGAAGGTATTAGGTACACCTGAATTTACAACTGGAGGCCATGTCCATGCTGATGACGATGCACTTAATACTTTAGGTAAAACTGGCGCTGGTTCCTTTATAGTCAGTGGAACTGTTACAACATACCCTGATAAAATTGAGATATTTGAAATTCCATACGATACTAAGATTGAAAAAATCATTAAGGCTGTTGAAGAATGCGTTAAAGATGGCTCATTAAAAGAAGTATCAAACATAAGTGATGAAGTGGATATCAATGGATTAAAAGTAGTAATAGAACTTAAACGTGGGGCTAACAGTAGGTTGGTGCTTCAGAAATTATGTGCTTTAACTCCCCTAAGAATGAAAATGTCATTCAGAACACGTGTTATAATCGAAGATAAGCTTGAGGAGTTAGGACTATACCAATTATTAGAAAAATGGATTGAATTTAGATTAGCCAGTATCACTAGGATTTACAAATACAGGCTGGAAAAACTAAATAAACAGGTACATTTACTAGAGGCTTGGGAAAAAATCAAGTTAGATATAAAAGACGTAGCAAGGCTTATAGCAGATAGAAACGAAACAAATGCAAGAGATGAACTTATGAAATTTTACAATCTTGATGAATTACAAGCTGATTACATTCTCGACATGAGAATTAGAATGTTTACTCAGGACAATCTAGCTAAGAAACTAAACGAATTAGATAAAAACAGACAGGAAGTAAAAAACATAACTGATATTGTAAACAGTGATTCAGCTAAAAAGTCAATTATAGTAAATGAATTAACTGAGATAAAAAATAAGTACGGTACTAAGAAAAAGACTGGACACGCGCCTATGATAGAGGAGCAAGAGAATGTTAAGGAAGAGGTAGTAATAGACGATGTAAAAGTTAATGTGGTNATGACTAAGAGTGGGTACATCAAGAGACTTGTAACATTGAGGGATATTTCAAACTTTGAACTTCCAGATGATGAGCAAGAAGAAAAAAGATGGTTCTTAAAGAATGATGGTTATATACTTGTATTCACGTACAGCGGAGAGGTTCATAAGATACTGATAGATAGTATTGATGCATCTAGAGGAGGGCTGCAGGACGAAGTATATAAACTATGTAGACTTCAAAGTAAGGATGAGATCATGTTCGTAGATGCTACTGAAGATTTTAGTGAATACTTTAATTTAGTCTTTCCTAATGGAAGAGGAACAAGAGTTAATTACAGCAGGGCGGCTGGTAAGCGTAACAAATACGTAAGTTTATATGAGCCATGTGAGAAAGGAAGATGCTGGATTACTAAGGCTGATAAGTTCTTTATGATTACAGCCCGTAGAAAAGCAGCTTATGCAGATATAAGTCTATTAGGCAAGATAGGAAATAGAACAGCCTTTAAGGTAGCTAGGGTTAACAGTGGGGATATGATATACGGACTGCAACCTATTGAAAATGTACCTGACATTAAATCTATTGATTTAAGTAGATACAGTAAAGGTTATACTATAAATATAGGAAATGACAAACTGTGGGAGAGTAGTAACAAGACTGGCGAAAACAAAGCAGATGATGTAAATGAGAACAATCAAAATGCTGTGTAAACAACCTTATTATATTAACGGTAAAGTTAAGGAACTTGGAGGTGAACAAACTTGGCATTAGTATACACAGCAGGGATTGAGGAAAGTCTTAATAAAATATTTTCAGGCATACTGATAGGAGAGATAGCGAAAGACAATCCTAAATTTAACGAAAAAATAAGGAATACAATCGTTTGTTTAAATAGATTCATAGCAACTTTTCCAAGTAACGTCTTTAAGGATGAGTACGCTATCTTTTATGAGATAATCGTAACGTTTAATGCTAAGAGTTTTACTTCTGGTCAATTAGAGGCTATTGTAGATAACAATAGAGATTTAATATTAGACAGTCCATATGTAGACTTGACTAGGTTCTCTAAAGTAACGGACGACAGACAATCTACGGATGACGAGAAGATAGAGGCTATAAAGCTTGAATTAATTGACAAACTTGTGGAATTTTCAAATAGATACGTAACAGAGGAAGAGTTCATGTCTTCATGTGTAATCTTTATAGACTGGTTTAAAACTCAGTATATGTTTGAAACTACTCAAAATCTAACACTTATAATGAGTGATGCTGGCTTCGAAGAAAGGCAATTTCACAAGAGAAGTAGAAAATGGCAAGGTTTAAATGACTCGATAGAGTATTACAATAAGCGGATTAAGGTATTAAACGAACTATCTGAAGAGAATAGGCTTAGAACAACTAAAGTAAACGCTGATTGGTTGGAGCAAGAGCTTATGAAAGAAGATATAGAAGATGATAAGACTTTAATGACAGTAGGTATAGCAGAGATAGATGAAACACTCGGTGAATTAAGAAGAAGTAACATGCTGGGTATTCTTGGACCACCTAAAGGAGGAAAAACACGTTTTTCAAACTTTCTAGTGCAGAGAGCTTTGTCATTAGGATTAAATGTATGCGTATGGCCTTTAGAGGGTACATCTGAGGAATGGTTGGCGATGCAGGTAGCGTCATATATGAGACGTACTGTTAATATATCTATGAACAGTAAGGACATACTTCAACGTAAGTACAGAAACGACCCTGTTCGTAGAAAACAAGTAACTGCAGCCAAGACAGCACTAGCTACTGCTACTGATATGGGTAGACTATCATTTATAGAGGGAGTTGCGTATGTAGAGGACTTTATAGATGTAATGCAATCACACTATGATACTGAAAATCCCTTTGATGTTATAGTAATAGACAGTTTAGTAAATATACAATCACGTACGGGTAGGGGTAAAGTAGAGAGAATATCTGAGGCATACATGACAATGAAGTCATTTATAGCTAACAAATTAAAAAGACCTGCACTTGCGATAATACCTGCACAGTTAAAGCAAGAGGCTGTAGACTTTCTTAGGAAAAACCCTGGGGAAACTATAGACGTAACTGCTGGAGGGGAGTCAGCTGAGACAATCAGAACACCTGACGAGGTAATAGGTTTGTTCAGTGATAAAAATGAAAGAGCTGCTAACATTCTTAAGATATACAGTGTAGCTTCAAGACACAGTGGGAACTTTGATGATTTCTCTGTTAGATGTGATATGCAAGCCTGCCATTTCTTTAGTGATCCAACACTAAATGATTAAATCATAGCTACTATAATAAGAACTGAATTGACATGTTAAAATAATAAAACTAAGATTCCTAACTGGTATAGAACTAGTTAGGAATTTTTATAATACGACTATGAGCATCCAAATATACTTGTTATAATACAATTAATATAAATATTAATATAAATTTAGATATAATTGAGTTTGACACGGCTGAAGAATTAGAAAATATAATCGCTGGAGAAACTGTCAATAACTATATACTATTGCCTTATTACGCATTTCAAGGAGTTCCTATAACAAGTTTAATGCCAAACATGAAAAGAGGACATTGGGCAGTTATCTATGATATTAAGGGAAGTAACATATTTGGAAAGCAAAGTAACAGTAAGGCAGATGCTTTAAATGTGTTAAAGGATGTTGACGTAAAGAAAATATTTAAGTCTAATACTATGTTAGATAACATCAAGGTAAATATGGGTAAATACAATAAGTGTAATATAAATATACCTAAGAAAAAACTAGTGGACAGCCCTAGATGTGGATTAGATGTATGTGAATACAACCAGGGAAACAGCTCAAATTGTATATTCTTCTCTGATATAGCATACAAAGCATTTGTGATACGGAGGATAAACTAATATTAAATTAAATGGAGGTAATGGAAATGGCTAAATTCTCTTCTGATTTACTAAACAAGCTTACGGAGTTCTTGGTGTGCGAGATAGGAAGTAAAGCACTTGACGGAATTACCTATGCAATGATATTAAAAGACCCAAAGGACAAAGATAACTATAAGAGATACACAGATATTAAAAGAGAAGCCGTAAAATGNGGATATAAGAACGATGAAGTATTCAGAGTTTATGAGGTATCAAACGGTTACATTTTTGATATGGATCTTAATGTAGCTAAGAAAATCACGTCAGAATTATCAAAAGCAGTTGCTAAAGCTAACAATGGAAATACACCTACTGGGGATTTAATAGGGGATAGCCCAGATAAACGTAGGAAAGACGATATGTTAGGGCTAGCTAAATATGTAAAGCAACAATACGATAATGGAAAGAAACAGATAGAGGTAGCACTATTCAGTAGAAATAGCGTTCCTAGAATTATAATCAGTGGAGTTGGACCGAAAAACGATATGATTTCTATTAAATACAACGCATATGCTATAAGACACTGGGATATAGAGTCAATTAACGCTAATATGCTAATACCTGCTGGTATTAGAATCTCTAAAATTGAGCCTTGTGAGGTTCTTCCAAGCAAAACTGGAGTTAGATTTGTACTATATGTAGATAGTGTATAACTATATTAATTACGGTAATATATTAAATATATAATTTAATTAAAATTAGAGACGTTGGAAAGGAAAGATGTCATGGAATTTCATTTAGTGATGGCTATTATATTTCTAGCGATACTAGATATAGCGGCTATAGCATTTCTGGTATCAACAGTTAAACTAGGATTTAAACTAGCAAGTCAATTTAAGTGCAACAAATGCGGTAAGTATAACGCAGTACTATTAAAGAAGTGTGGTAAATGTAATAAACAGATGGAAGTAAAAGAGACGTACAGGTACAAAAGTACAATATTTGGGAGAGTATCAATAAAAGATTCATCTGGTAACAGGGTAATGATTAAAGCTATTACTTGGATAGTGATTGACTTTGCAATAATACAGGCAATAGCTCTAGGATTAACTTATTTAATATACTTAGTGTTATCCAGATAATCTATAGATAATTAAAGATAAACAATGGAAGGAGAAGGTAATTTGAAGATAAAAGTGAGTATGCCTTATCAAGAGTTAGACGGAGAGATTAAACTCAAGGAAATAGGTATAGACGATATAATGGTTCAGAGTCACTCTATAATTTCAATAGATGGATCTACAAGTGAGACTGGTGTAGCAATCTTAAGGGAATCAGACGGTGCACTATGTTATAGCATATGCTTCGAGAGAGAAAAAAGCAATGGCGAGACTCCAGTTCAATACAAGGTAAGACTTAAGAGAGCTGTTAAGAGTATAGTAGAGAGAAACAGCTTAATAACCAAAATATTCTACGAAGAGCCATTTGTAGGACACATAACAAGTGTAGCTAACCTAATGATGTTAAGAACGTTTGTGGAGGAAATGATATTTGAAAACGAGCCAAGATTTGATTATATAACACATAGGGAAATAAACAATTTAAGGTGGAAAAGACTGTTCTTACAGCCAACAAAAGTTCCAAGCGGTACAGAAAATCAGAAGGCAGCTATAAAAGAAAAATTACTGTCTTTCTTACCATTCCTAAAGGATGTAACACAAGACGAAATAGATGCTATCGCAATGGGATTTGTAGCTTGCCTACATATAAAAGAAGGTACAGAGGAAGATTTAGAGTCGAAGAAAAAGCAAAGACCATTCAAATACAATATAAAGTTTATAGGTGCACACGAAGATGAGGGAATGTTAGACATATTCTCAAGTGTATATGACGGACCTGCTAGACTATTGGAGAATGGACTATCNTTAACAGAGGTCAAGGGAACAGCTAACTTCGATAGNCATGTATATCAAACTATGGGACCTGAGGATAAAGTAATTGTAGTCAAGTTTAATTCAGATAAACATGGACACCTAATATTAAAACATAGGATAGGAGAGTTGGCATCAACATACCCCTACCTATACGCAGTAATTTGGAGGAAAACAAGGAAATATTAATCATATCAATCTAAGGAGGGATAGGTGTGGAGTATTGTGAATGGTGCAAGCAGTTAGATAATAAACTAACTAAACATATGTCATCTGGAACTGGGATAACATATAAAATTTGCAGTAAATGCTTAGAGTCTGCTGAAGAAGATCTTTGTAGAAAATGTNATCANATCATATTAGGNAAAGATATAGCAGGTTTATGTGTAGACTGTGCTCAAGACGAGAGTGCTGAAGAACAAAAGAAAATAAATGAAATAGCTGAGGGAGTTAATGTAGATTTACTGCAGGAATATACATCAGACTTAGTATTTACTGAGAAAGACTATGAGAGATGGGTAGTTTTATCTCAAAAAACATATACAAGAGAAGAAATTAAAAAGAATAGACTTGCCTGGTTAAAGAATAAACTATCTAAATCTAAGGAATGGACAAATGAGAGGATAGAAAGAAACGCAGATGCATTGGCTGAGCTTATAGATAAATATTCTTCAAATATACTACAATCATCGTATGTATTAATATACTATCCAGAAAAACCAGAGCCTGGATTTAAAGGTAAAAGACCTACAGCATCAATACTTGACAGAATTGGTGATGTGATTCTAATAGAAGTTGAATAANGGAGGGATAATTAAATGATAACACCTAATACAATGGCAGAACTTGAAAAATTAGGTTTTGGAGCCGATGTAGACGCATTAGAAACTTATGTAGCGAGATTGCAAGACGCAGCTGGCATGGGGCAACCACTTGTAGATGATGCATTATATGATGCTCATGTCAGGTTATTAAAGCAACTAAAACCTGATTCAAGTGTATTAAACAGAAACTGGGAAGTTGAGGACAATGAGTTAAATGAATATGATGACGTACTAAAGAAATATGGAATGTGCAGTATACAAACTGTTACAGATTTTGATACACCAGAGTATGAAAAGTTCAGACGAACAATAGCTGATTTAGGGCATCCAGTAGATTTATTCGCAAGTGTAAAGGAAAACGGTCACGGAGTAAGAGCAGTTTATCTGAATGGAAATCTATACACTGGTTCAACAAGGGGTAGATATAAAAAGGGTAGAGACATTACAAGGCATTTAAAGGCAGTTCTACCTAATTATGTTGAACAATGGAAGAATATTAGACTTGTTGAAGTTCGTGGTGAAATGCTTGTAAAAATCAGTGATTTTGAAAAGTATCTAAAACCTACAGGTTTGAAACATCCATTAAGTAGTGTAACTTCCCTTATTAGAGATAGCGTAACAGATGCTGAATTAAAGTATCTAAATATGGTTTGCTATAAGGTAATAGCAGGTAATGGTGAAATTGAGTTTAACACACTTGCAGATGAATATGGGCACCTTAAAGAATGTGGGTTTAACATTCCACAATGTGCAGGTGTAAGAGGAGTAACTGCTGAAAACTTAGACTTAGCTATTGAAAGAATACTTGATACATTTGAGAATATGATGGATAGAGGTGTATTAGAGTATTCATGTGATGGTTTAGTTGTAGCAATAAATAACAATCATGACTTCTACAGTTCTGGTAAATCAGGTAACTCCTGGAATGGTAACATAGCATTAAAGATGGGTAAGTATTGGGAGCAAAACATTTATTCATCTACTATTGAAGAAGTAGTATTTATGCCTGGAAAATCATTTATGACACCAAAAGCATTGATAACACCTGTAGTAACTGGAAATGGTTCTGAAGTAAGGACAGTACCATTATATAATATAGGCGTTATGGAAAGATATCATTACGTACCAGGTGAAACAATTTACTTTAGATATGGTGGGGAAACAGGAGTAACTTGCTGTGATTACCTAGGCAACAGCGTTCAAGTCTAGTATAACTAATCGCTATGGAAGCATTACGAGTTAAAATAAAATCAGTAACAATTATAAATAAA
>JGI24708J26588_10003001_pt1 | contig 12514 bp, 9 predicted proteins | sample BioPla1DNA2_FD_26588 | JGI IMG/M metagenome (IMG submission 26588) | reverse complement strand
TTTTGGTTGGGGTGGTAGGATTTGAACCCACGGAATGGAGGAGTCAGAGTCCTCTGCCTTACCACTTGGCGACACCCCAATTTGCTTTCTTAAAGAGCAATAACATTATATCATATAATTTTTCATTTGTAAAGAGNTTTTTNAAAAAAGTATATGTTTTTTCAAGACTAAATTAATATATCGACTGTTTTAAAAACAAGGGAAGATATAACCCATCAAACTTCTAGATAAATTGAGAAGCCCTGTATTTAGCAATTAAACACAGGACTTAAAGTTTTATTTATCTTACAAATCTACGTTCCGAGAATCTCCTACGATACAAAGGCTATCGCCACTACAATAACTAATTAATNATAGGAAGTAGTCTATTCCTCAAATATTTCCAATCCCACAGGGCAATGATCACTCCCATAAACATCTTTATAAATCATACTATCCCTAACTTCACTCTTCAATTTATCAGAGACTAAAAAATAATCAATACGCCAACCAGCGTTGTTTGCACGTGCATTAAACATATATGACCACCAGGTGTATGCTCCTGTTGTATCAGGATAGAGTAACCTAAATGTGTCTATAAAACCACTTTCTAGTAAGGTTGTTAATTTATTTCTTTCATCAATTGTAAACCCTGCATTAGTGGTATTAGTTTTAGGATTTTTCAAATCAATTTCCTTATGTGCAACATTTAAATCACCACAATAAATAACGGGTTTAGTTTTATCAAGGGTTACAAGGTGATTAAGCATTGCTTCCTCCCACTCCATACGATAGCTAAGACGTGCAAGCTCTCTTTGTGAGTTTGGTACATAAGCATTAACAAGGAAAAAATCCTCATACTCAAGCGTTATAACTCTTCCTTCGGTATTGTGAATATCCAAACCAAAATCATACATTACATTCAAGGGTTCATGCTTAGTAAATATTGCAGTCCCTGAATACCCCTTTTTTTCTGCACTGTTCCAAAACTGTTCGTATCCATGAAGATTCAACTCAAGCTGTCCCCTCTGCATCTTAGTTTCTTGAATACAGAAAAAATCGGCATCTTCCTCATTAAAAAAATCTAGGAAACCTTTATTAACACAAGCTCGAAGACCATTTACATTCCAAGAAATAAACTTCATAAAACCCCTCCTTAGTTACTAAATAACTTACGTTCTGCACAAATCTGTTTTACTGCGGATGGTATTCATACCAGTTTTGTTTTCTGATATAAATAATTTCGGACTAAGTAAATGAAATTAATTATCCCCCCTTAATCATCAAAGTATTTTGCTTTTTGGAAATCAATATGATCCGAAAATGGATTATATTCTATATCAGCGTTAGTTTTCCTATAAATCAAGTATTTTTTCTTATAAAATATAGGTATAAAGAAACTATCGCTATTTATTTGCTTTTCAATATCCCTAAAAATATCAACACATTCACTGAGGCTAGATGTTTTNTCGGCTAAAGATAAAAGGATATCAGTTTCAGCACTTGAATAGCCAAACGTATTATTTTCACTTGAGAAATTACTCAAAACTGAGAAAACGCTGTTGTAACTTCCAGTTATTTCAGATATTGCAATTTGATACTCACCATCACGCAATTTTTTTTCGTATTCTTTTTGGGGTACNGTTTCAAANCCAATATATACACCAAAAAGCTGTTGCCATCTTTGTGTAAAAAAGTGCATATAATCAGAGTTAATCATATTCTCACTAATTAATATTTTTACAGTATCTAGCGAGTTTATTTCCAGTTCCTCCATTCCATCTTCAAGGAACTTTANTGCTTTATTCTCATTATATTCATTTAGATATTCTTCTGCGACAAGTTCACGGTAACTTTTATTCAATAAAGTAGTACTAGGTGGAACAATTGCACTTGCGACAGAAATATCATTTCTTTTTAAATTGCTCTGTAAATCCTCTCTATTTATACTCAAAGCAAAGGCTTTTCTGATATTTTCATTTGAATAAACCTCATCATCTAGATTGAAAGTAATTCCAAGTGTAGAGCTCTCATACTCTTTAATTACATAATCTTTTTCATCAAATTTATCAGGATAAATTTCAGTTAAAAGATAATCACTCTTATCATCATTAAAACTTTTAAGCTGTGAATCATAATCTTTATCAATACTAAACTTTAATACTGCAGGGTAAACCTTGTCTACCTCCGAATTNAAACTATTGCGTCGCATAATAAGAATATTTTCAGAGCCATATTGGTCATAAAACCATTCAGTTAAATAAAATGATCCATTTGAAATTACAGAATCCTTATCTAAACCATACCTTCCCCTTGTGCTATTGAAAAACTTCTCATTACATGGAATAGCAGGTGGAGTTGTCAGTAATGTGAGGAAATTTGCATTAGGATGGTCTAGCTCTATAACAAGCCTAAAATCACTTACGGCAGTAACACCAATACTTGTGTAGCTCATATCCCCATCTATTATAGATGTAGCATTTTTAAGGCAGATAAAATCCTTATTATGAGGTGAATGCATTTCTGGGTTAAATATTCGCTGGAATGCAAAAACAAAATCCTTAGCCGTAACTTTTATTTCTTCATTCTCCTCAAAATCTTTTGAATACCAATAATAATTATCCCAAAGTTCAAAGGTATATTTTAATCCATCACTTGAAATATCATAACTCTTCGCTATATCATTAATCAAAACTCCATCGCCATCAAGCTTTAATAGACCTGAATACATATTTTTAATAATAGTAAAGGAGGAAGCGTCTGATGCCATCTGTGGGTCTAAGTTTTGGGGATTCCCTAAAAGGCTACAGTTGAAAAGATAGCCTGAGCCATCGCTCTCATTACGAGTGCAACCAAAAGTAAGCGTAGTAATTAAAATTATAATTATCAAAAATATTATTTTAACTCTTTTCACATTATCCTCCTAATCATCTATAATGCAAACCTTACCTATCTTTAAACTTTTTTTACAATCAATAAATCGTTGATTTGTGCTACCCCTAAATTTCAATAAATAACTTTTATTGTTTATTTCAAATTTGCCATCAATAAGAAAATCAGTGATACTTAAAAGCTCAAGGTACCTATTATCTTCATTAGCGTTATCTACTAAGTATTCAAAAGTATGACCAGTATAGGTGATGATGTCCAATCCGAGTTCTTGAATTCTTTTTCCTAACTCTACAAGAGGTGCAGCCTGGCAAAAAGGTTCACCACCACTAAATGTCACNCCATCAAGTAAGGGNTTTTGTTTAATCGTATCATAAATTTCATCTATGCTAACAACCTCTCCCCCGTTAAATGAATGTGTTTGGGGATTATGGCAACCATCGCAATTATGTGGACACCCCTGAGTAAAGATAGTAAACCTTAATCCTGGTCCATCAACTATTGAATCATTTACTGTTCCAGCAATTCTTACATCCATTATTATATAACACCAACCTAAATAGTATGCTTAACCCTATCCTCAACCTCTGAACGCTTTGCATTGTTAAACCTGTCAACCGTTCCNACAAGNTANCCTGTTATTCTTCTTATTCTATCGAACGCAACCTTATGCTCGTCCTCACGTCGTCCACACATTGGNCAAACATCATTAATAATACCAGTATATCCACATACAGGGTCCCTATCAACAGGGTGATTAATAGAGCCGTAGCCTATTCCAGATTCCTTCATGCATCGAACAACCTTCTCAAAGGCGGATAGGTTATCCATAGGATCACCATCTAACTCCACATAACTAATATGCCCAGCATTAGTTAAAGCATGATAAGGTGCTTCAATTTTTATTTTCTCAAAAGAGCTTATTGGGTAATACACAGGCACATGGAACGAATTGGAGTAATAATCCCTATCTGTAACACCTTCTATGACCCCAAAGCGTTCTGCATCCATTCTAACAAATCTACCTGATAAACCTTCAGCTGGGGTTGCAAGTAAACTAAAATTCATACCTGTTCGTTTTGACTCCTCATCTAGCCTCTCACGCATCTTTGTTACAATCTCTAAACCTAGTTCTCGTGCTTCCTCACTTTCCCCATGGTGCACACCTATAAGTGCCTTCAATGTTTCAGCAAGACCTATAAACCCTACTGATAGGGTTCCATGCTTTAAAATTTCCTCAATACTATCATCAGCACTTAGTTTTTCAGAATCAATCCATATACCTTGCCCCATTAAAAATGGATAGTTTCTAACCTTTTTACTTGCCTGAATTCTAAATCTATGCATAAGCTGACTAATACAAAGCTCCATCATTTCATCAAGGCTATCGAAAAATGCTCCAATATTATGATCTGCCTTAATCGCAAGTCTTGGCAAATTTATAGAAGTGAAGCTGAGATTTCCTCTGCCACACACAATTTCTCTTGTTGGGTCATACTCATTTCCCATAACACGAGTTCTGCATCCCATATATGCAACCTCTGTGTTATAGTCGCCTTTTTTATAATACGGAAGATTGAATGGGGCATCAATGAAGGAGAAGTTTGGGAATAGTCGTTTTGCTGAAACTCGGCAAGCAAGCTTCAATAAGTGATAGTTCGGATCTTCAGGATTATAATTTATCCCCTCTTTAACCTTAAAAATATGTATTGGAAAAATGGGTGTTTCACCATTTCCTAAACCTGCCTCATTAGCTAAAAGTATGTTTTCTATCACCATTTGACCTTCTGGACTTGTATCAGTTCCATAATTAATTGAGCTAAAAGGTGTTTGAGCCCCTGCCCTACTATTCATTGTGTTCAGATTGTGAATTAATGCCTCCATAGCTTGATATGTTGCACGGTTAGTTTCTTTAAAAGCAGCTTTTAAAGCGAATTCTTGCATTTTTTTTGCAGTTTCTTCATCAGTATATTTAAGCAACTTTCCTATTTCATGCTTTTGATAACCGTTTTTATTTGAAAGGATAGGACGTAATCCTGTTTCCTTAAAAATCTCATCAGAAATATTCTTAGCAACATCGTCATATTCTTCCACTGAAGCAAATAAGTTCAAGCACCTTGCAATATTTTGTATGTATCGCCTTATATATGTTTTTTTCACACCATCTGACATAGCATAATCAAAATTTGGGATGCTTTGTCCACCATGTTGGTCATTTTGGTTAGATTGAATTGCAATGCAAGCTAATGCAGAATAACTTGCAATTTCGTTAGGCTCTCTTAGGAAACCATGTCCTGTAGAAAAACCATTTTTAAAAAGATTAACTAAATCTATCTGGCAGCAAGTGGTCGTTAATGTAAGAAAATCTAAATCATGGATATGTATATCCCCTTCTGAATGTGCTTTAGCATGCCTAGGTTCTAAAACATACATCTCATAAAATTCTTTTGCACTTACNGAACCGTATTTCAGCATTGTGCCCATAGCAGTATCCCCGTCTATATTAGCATTCTCACGCTTAATATCACTATCCTTTGCAGATTTAAATGTTAAATCTGTAAGAACTCTCATAAGATTAGTGTTCATTTCTCTTGAGCGGGTTCTTTCGTATCGATATAAAATATAAGCTTTTGCAGTTTTAGCATGTCCATTTTCTATAAGGACTTTTTCTACAATGTCTTGAATTTCTTCAACAGTTGGTATTTCAACATCGTATTTCTCCTCGGCCAATTTACATACAGAAATAGCTATACCCATCGATTCATCATAGTTTGTGCCACCTACGGATTGGGCTGCTTTAAAAATAGCATTTGCAATTTTTTCGATATTAAAAGGAACTTTACGTCCATCCCTTTTCAATATTTGTGTTATCATATCTTTGACCCTCCAATCAGGTACTATATATTGTGGTTTAAAGTAAACTATTTATTAGTATATAACATCGTATAGTTATTGTCAAGGCTAGCAAGAAAAAAATATAGATAGATTTTTATGCTGTTTTATATTTAATTTATGGTTAAAACTTAGAAAATGCTAATTATATATAGTAAAGTTCATTTTTTTACACACAATGGAATAAAACCCAAGATTCATAGCCAACCACAATATATAGTGGTTGGCTATGATATGAAAGTTAGCATTTTATATGCTTTTCAGTAAAATAAATAGTAAGAAAATTATTATAAAATAGTTTTAGAATAAATATGCACATCAATGCAAACACAAAAATTCATAGCCTAAACTTAAAACATCCGCTAAATCAATCAACAGTATGTGTTAAAATATAATCATGTATTAATTTATAAGATGAGGATTTTAAAGTTATATTATCATTCTCCGTAAATGCATTTGGCAATTTACCGCCATTGCCTTTTAAAGTTGTGTTAACATCAACAAAATATACAGATTCACTATTGGCAAGCACCAATAGTTCTGAATTGAATTGGTCAATCTTTAAATTTGAAACACCATTNGTCTGCATTTGCTCTCTTTTTTCAGTAACTGGAGGGATTGACATAATATAAATCTTTGAGTTCGGAACAGAAGCTTTNATTTCTCGAATAAAATCTGAATAACTTTCCACCATTTGTTCAATAGTAAGAGTTTCTATACCATCATCGCCAAGCATAATATAAATATATTTATATTCATATTCAGAATTTTTTAATAAATTTACTATAGTCTCATTTCCGTTAAGATAGCTAATCTTTGTATTATTTATATTTTCAATATTAATATTTGAAGCTGCAAAAACATTTTCCTTAGGTATAGCTTCCGTATCTGCATTGGCTATTTTTAACATGGTTAAATCACCAACTAAAGCACAATCCTTCCAATATTCCTTGCCTTTTACATTGGTTGATTGAGGTACGGGATTAATTATTTGTATTGTGTTTTCACTAACTGTATCATAACTTGATTTTCCATCACTATTTTCTCCTGAATTACTATTATTATAGAGGTTTCTAATAAAATCATCATCATTAATATTTGCGTCAAACATATGCATAACAAAAAAAGAGCCCAAAGTAATAATAAATATAAAAATAACCATGGAAAATCTAAATCTTACAGCTGGTCTATTTCTTTGTTTACCAAGTTCATGTCTGAATTTTTTCGACATCATTATTCTCCTTAAATTTGTTACTAAATGTACATTGAATCCATACAATAAATCCATTTATTTTATTAATATTATACATTATTTCATATGTTTTTGCAATAGCAATATATTTATATATATAATTTTTCATATTGTAATTTTTTTATTGCAATTTCTAGTGTTTTATTATATAATATTATAAGATTGTTTTAGCGTATTTTTATATTTTTTGAATATAATTTACTAATAAAGAAATATATATATTATTTATTTGGAGGAGTTTGTATGAGTGGATATGTTGGTTTTACTAACTTTATAAATAATTCTAATCTAGTAATCGGTGAAATGATGGAAAAAATAAAGCATAGAGGTCCTGATTCAGAATGGAAATTTATTGATGAGGGTGTTGCACTTGGTTTTTGTAAGTTAAATGTAACCAACCTCAAACAAGATTGTCAACCAATTCAAAACAAGGAAAAAAATAAGACTATAGCATTCAATGGTAAAATATATAATTACAAAGATGTACGACAAAAGCTTATGGATGCTGGGCATAGCTTTAAAACCGATAGCGATTCAGAATTAATCTTACATGGATATGAAGAATATGGTGTGGATATTTTAAATATGCTTAGGGGTATGTTCTCTTTTGTTATTTGGGATGCTAATAAAAAAGAACTCTTTGGTGTGAGGGACCCTTTTGGTATAAAGCCACTTTATTATGCTATGATGGATAAAACTTTCATCTTTGGTTCAGAAATAAAATCCTTTCTGCCACACCCGCATTTTAATAAGGAATTAAATGAAACTGCTTTAGAGAATTATCTAACCTTCCAATACTCCCCTACCAATGAAACATTTTTTAAAAATGTATATAAGCTACCAGCTGCACATTATTTTATTTATAAAGAGGGTAACTTCACAGCGAAACGCTACTGGGAGGTTAAATTTAAAGCTGATGATAAGCCAACACTTGAAGAATGGGTAGAAGAAATTTCTAGTGTTTTTAATAATTCTGTTAAGGCACATAAAATTGGTGATGCTGAGGTTGCGAGCTTTTTATCAAGCGGCGTCGACTCAAGCTATGTTGCAGCTGTTGCAAATGTTGATAAAACCTTTACTGTTGGTTTTGGTGAAGATGAAAAATATAATGAAATAGGATGGGCAAAAGAGTTTTCTAAATATATTAATAAGGAAAATCATAGTAAGGTTGTTACCCCAGAGGAATATTGGGGCATACTCCCAAAGATTCAATACCATATGGATGAACCACTTGCTGATCCTGCTGCAGTTGCTCTTTATTTTGTTTGCAATATTGCATCAGAAAAGGTAAAGGTTGTGCTATCTGGCGAGGGTGCCGACGAGATTTTTGGTGGATATAATGTGTATAAAGAACCTAGTGGNAGTCCAGTATATAGCAAGATACCACGTCCAATAAGGCGAGGCATAGGTTCTATAGCATCAAANCTTCCTGCTAAAAGAGGGGTAAACTTCCTAGTCAGAAAAGGCATGGACCTAGAAGAACGTTTTATTGGGAATGCATATATNTTCACTGTGGAGGAGCGAAAAAAACTACTTAAAATAAAAACAAATGCACCTAACCCAATGGAGATAACTAAACCCTTTTATGATTTAGTTAAGGAAAATGACGATGTTACAAAAATGCAGTATCTTGACTTACACCTTTGGATGACTGGGGACATCTTACTAAAGGCTGATAGGATGAGTATGGCAAACTCAATTGAATTAAGAGTTCCTTTCCTTGACAAGGAAGTTTTATCCGTTGCATTGAAAATTCCAACAAAATTTAGGGTTCATAAAGAAAACACAAAATATGCTATGCGACTTGCTGCAAAGAAAAGCACCCCCCCTCAAACAGCTAACAAGAAAAAACTTGGCTTCCCTGTCCCAATAAGAGTTTGGCTTAAGGAAGATAAATACTATAATATTGTTAAAGAATATTTTGTGNGTGAAACAGCTGAAAAGTATTTTAATACTGATATTCTAATGAAATTACTTGACGAACATAAGACAGGTGCTAAGGATAATAGCCGAAAAATTTGGACAGTGTTAATGTTCTTAGTTTGGCATAAAGTTTATTTTGAGCAGTAAAGAACTGAGTAAAACATCAATAAAGTAATGAATAAAGTCTGGATTAATGATAATAGCATCTATGCCATNAACCCTAAGATATTCTTGTTCTGTTTTCTTAAAACTAGGCTTGCAACGNTTAATTTCAGTTCTCAGAGAGTATAATTTTCTAATGGTGAATAATAGCCCAGCTCTTTTGTATGTCTTTATACAACTTAATTATACCAAATATAGATTTATGAGTTTTGCTAAGGGCTAGTGGGATAAACAAAGGAGTGTTTCATGGATAATTTTAGATTTGAACGGCTTTCTGATAAAATTGAGATATGTATTAGTGAAGAACATAGATTTGGTACTGATGCATTTCTCCTTACATATTTTACACAGTATAAAAAAAATGATTTAGTTTGTGATTTAGGAACTGGTTGCGGAATAATACCACTATTAATGGCAAGGCATCACCCGCCTAAAAAAATTTATGCTATTGATATTCAAAAACAAGCAATTGAACAACTTAGTTTAAGCCTTAATAAAAACAAAATTGATTATATTGAACCAATTTGTGCAGACTTAAAAGACTTATGGAATGGTGCATCAGTAGGACAATTCAGCCTTGTTACCTGCAATCCACCCTATAAGGCTTATAATGCTGGAATCGAAAGTGAAATGACAGCACAACGTATCGCTAGACATGAAATCCTTTGCGATATAAATGATGTATGTAAGGCATCTAGTAGGCTTCTAAAATATGGTGGAAGGTTATGTATTTGCAATCGTCCTGAAAGGCTTGGAGATGTTATATTTGCAATGAAGCAAAATGATATTGAGCCAAAGCGACTGCGATTTGTATGTAAAAACCCTGATTCACCTGCTTGGCTTTTTTTAATTGAAGGTAAAAAGGGTTCAAAACCATTTATGAAGGTTGAGCCTCAATTTTATACACAAGGTGAAAATGGTTATTCAGAAGAATTAAATAAGATTTATGGAATGAGGGAATAATGGCTGGTTATTTATATGTTGTAGGGACACCCATTGGTAATTTAGGTGATATCACGCTTCGTGCATTAGATACGCTTAAAGAGGTGGATTTTATAGCTGCTGAGGATACAAGACTTACAGTAAAATTATTAAATAAATATGAGATTAAAAAACAAATTATTAGCTATCATGAACATAGCACAAAGGAATGTGCTGAAGGCATAATTAAGCGTATATTAAATGATGAAAGCTGTGCTATCGTAACGGACGCAGGTATGCCTTGCATTTCCGATCCAGGCGAAGTTTTAGTTAAGTTATGCTATGAAAATAATATCATCGTAAAAGTTGTGCCCGGTGCAAGTGCTGTTGTATCGGCTCTTGCAATTTCGGGTCTTAATACTTCAAGGTTTGCATTTGAAGGTTTTTTATCTGTTACAAAAAAACAACGCTTTGAGCATCTTAAAAGCGTTGCTAATGATACCCATACGCTTATTTTTTATGAGGCTCCGCATAAACTTATTCCTACTCTAAAAGATATGCTTGAATACTTCGGCGATAGGCAGATTTCTCTCTGTAGGGAGCTAACTAAGATTTACGAGGAGGTTATACGAACTACATTTTCAGGTGCGATTGCCTATTATGAAAATAAAACACCTAAAGGTGAATATGTGCTTGTTATTGAGGGTGCGAGGCAAATAGCTACTGAGGTGATTACAATTGAAGATGCCGTAGATAAGGTTTATAGACTTGTAGAGCAAGGAATAAAGACAACCGATGCGTGTAAGACAATTGCAAAGGAAACAGGATTTAAGAAAAGTGATTTATATTCCATTATACAGGAAAAACCTTAAATCAAGGTAATGACAATTCAATACCTTGATTTTTGTCGGATAAATTTTAATTTACTAAAATTATTGCATATTTACTTCTCTTGTGGTATAATGATTTTTATAATTAATTTTAAGACTATAAAGNGGTAAAGGGGTTTATAATGATGAAATTAAGCTTTTCTACACTTGGTTGTCCTGATTTTTCATGGACTGATATTTATTCTATGGCAAAAGATTTAAATTTTGATGGAATAGAAATTCGTGGCTTAGGCGATGATATTTTTGCAGTTACAGCTCGTCCTTTTACTAAGGACCAGCTTCCTAAAACTAAACAAAAACTTAAAGAATTAGGGTTAGAAATACCTTGTCTTTCCTCTGGGTGTTGCCTAAAGTTCAAAAACGAATACGAAAGTGTTATATTTGAGGTTACACAATATGCAATGCTCGCTCAAAAGCTTGATACTCCATATATCCGTATTCTTGCTGATTTGAATCCACAACCAAACGGTGAGGTTGATGATGACTATATATCTAATCTTTTAAAAGAGTTGTCTGTTATTGCTGAAAATCATAATGTAACCCTACTTGTTGAAACTAATGGTGTTTATACAAATACGAAGCGTTTAAAAAAGTTATTAGATATGGTGGGAAGTAATTATGTTGCTGCCCTATGGGATATCCATCATCCCTATCGTTATGGTGATGAAACACCAGAACAAACCGTTGAAAACTTGGGTGGCTATATAAAATATGTTCACGTCAAAGATAGCGTTATGGTTGATGGACAAGCTGATTATCGCCTAATGGGTGAGGGGGACTTACCTATAAAGAATATGCTTGCCAACCTTAAGAAAATCAATTACAGCGGTTATGTTTCACTAGAATGGGTTAAGAGATGGGCTAATCATTTAAGCGATGCAGGTATTGTTTTCCCTCAGTTTGCTAATTATATGTCTGTTTATAAAGCTGATAATTGTGAGGGATGCCCAGAAGATAGTAACTTACAGGATAATAAGACCAAAACAGGTAAATACATTTGGAAAAAAGAAATGCTTATTGATTGCACTTTTCCAGAAGTTCTCGATAGGGTCTGTAAGGAGTTTCCTAATCAATATGCGTTCAAATATATAGAACTAGATTATACAAGAACATATAGTCAATTTCGTGATGATGTTAACGATTTCGCTCGCTCTTTACTCGCAATGGGAGTTAAAAAGGGTGATCATGTTGCAATTTGGGCAACAAATGTTCCGCAGTGGTTTATTACATTTTGGGCAACAACGAAAATAGGTGCGATACTTGTTACTGTTAATACCTCCTATAAAATCCATGAGGCTGAGTATTTGCTAAGACAGTCGGATACTCATACACTCGTAATGATTGATGGATATAAAGATTCAAATTATATTGAGATAATGAAGGAAATTTGTCCTGAACTTGAAACTAGCAAACCGGGTGAGCTAAATTCAAAACGTCTACCAATATTAAAAAACATTATTACCTGTGATAGTAAACAAAATGGTTGCTTTACATGGGATGAAGCTATTGGGGCAGGTGAGAAAATTCCTCTAAGTGAGGTTGAAAAGATATCTAAAGGCATTCATAAGCATGATGTTTGTAATATGCAATATACATCTGGTACAAC
>JGI24708J26588_10003000_pt1 | contig 12515 bp, 10 predicted proteins | sample BioPla1DNA2_FD_26588 | JGI IMG/M metagenome (IMG submission 26588) | reverse complement strand
CTTATGGCTTTAACTTTTGCATGTTTTATAGCAGATAGGGAATCTGTAACTACTGATAATCCTGCTACTCCACAAGCCATAGTTCTTACAACATCCTTGTCGTGTAATGCCATTTCTATTCTTTCATAGCAATATTTATCATGCATATAATGAATAACATTTAATGTATTTATATAAAGTTTAGATAGCCAGTCCATCATTAAGTCAAATTTTCTATGCACTTCATCATACTCTAGATATTCTGAAGTTATTGGTGCAAATTCTGGTGCCACTTGTTCACCTGAAACTTCGTCTTTACCACCATTTATAGCATATAGTAAAGCTTTTGCTAAATTGGCACGGGCTCCAAAGAATTGCATTTGTTTTCCTATTCTCATAACAGATACACAGCAAGCTATACCATAATCGTCTCCATATCCAACTCTCATTAAATCGTCGTTTTCATATTGAATAGAGCTTGTATCTATGGAAACTTTGGCACAATATTTTTTAAAGTTTTCAGGTAATCCTTGGGACCATAAAATTGTTATATTTGGTTCTGGTGCAGGTCCTAGATTATATAGGGTGTGTATAAATCTATAACTAGTTTTAGTAACTAATGGTCTTCCATCTAGTCCCATTCCACCTATAACTTCTGTAACCCAAGTTGGATCTCCTGAGAATAATTCATTATATTCTGGTGTTCTTAAAAATCTAACCATTCTAAGTTTCATTATGAAATGGTCCATTATCTCTTGTATTTCTCTTTCAGTTATGGTTCCTGCTTTAAGATCCCTTTCAAAGTATATATCGAAGAAATTAGATACTCTACCTAATGACATAGCTGCACCATTTTGTTCCTTTACAGCTGCAAGATAAGCAAAATATGTCCATTGTACAGCTTCTTTGGAATTAGCAGCAGGTTTACTTAGGTCAAAACCATAAAAGCTTCCCATTTCTTTTAATTCTTCTAATGCATAGATTTGTTCTTGTATTTCTTCTCTATCTCTTATAACATCTTCCACCATACAATCTACATCTAATAGTTTTAATTGTTCTTCCTTATCTTCAATTAATCTATCTACGCCATAAAGGGCAACTCTTCTATAATCCCCAATAATTCTTCCACGACCATAGGCATCTGGTAATCCAGTTATTATTCCAGAATGTCTAGCAGCCCTCATTTCATCTGTATAAGCATCAAATACTCCATCATTATGGGTTTTTCTATAATTAAATATATTTCTAGTTTCAGGGTCTAATTCATATCCATAGGATTCTAAGGAGTTTTCTACTACTCTTAGTCCACCAAAGGGCATAATAGCTCTTTTTAATGGTTTCTCTGTTTGTAGTCCCACTATTTGTTCTAAATTTTTATTAATATATCCTGCGTCATGGGATACTATTGTGGAAATTACTTTAGTGTCAGTGTCCAATATACCTTTTTCAATTTCCTCTTCCATTAATTCAAGTACTTGGTCCCAAAGTTTAGTAGTATTTTCAGTAGGCCCTTCTAAAAAACTTTCATCCCCCTCATAGGGAGTATAATTCTTTTGAATAAAATCCCTTACATTAATTTCTTTACACCATTTTCCTTCTTGAAAATTGTTCCATTCTTTAAACATTATATGACCCCCTTAAAAATTGTGTTTAAAATATATTGTTAAAAGCTATAATCATCTATTTAGCCTATATTAATAGATAATTAATTATTAATTTTCTAAATAATCCTTCTTTCATTGATATATTTTTAACATTTAAATCTGCCTTATCTTGAATTCCTCTAAAATTGCAAAATAGATATAACCCTTGGTTTTCCCATTGTTCCTATTATTGTGAATTTACTGAAAATTAAATGTTAGAAAATCAAGGCTCCCTTTTTTCTGAATATTCCCCTTCGTTTCGTTATATATTTAACATATATTGCTAAAAAAATAACGAACTTCTTATGTATAGAAAATATCATAGATTTTAGTATAAGTCAATCCTATAATAAAAATTTTTGATATTAAAATTTTTTATGGCAAAATTAGAAATTTTAAAAATTGTTTTCCCCTAATTTCATTTTATACAAATGTTTATAGTTGTAAAAGTTAATATTGATAAAGTAAATTTCATAAAACCTATTCCCTTTAAAAGAATAGGTTTTTACTATTATTTTAGAAATTTTTCTTCTATTAAATTTACTATTTCCTCTACTTGGGAAAAATTAAACTGAGGTATTTTAGTTTCCAATGGAAAATCTGTAACTATTGCAAATAATTCATTTTCCCTAGAAGCCAACTTATCTGAAAGTTCTTTTCTAATTACCTCCATTTTAGGCTTGTTTTCAAATCCATAACCTTCTGTAATTATAATATCTACATTTTCTATTTTTTCTATAATATCATCTAATTTGGTTCTTTCTTCTACCTTTTTTATACTGGCTATTTTAGTTGGAGAAGAAATAATAACAGTATCTGCACCAGCTTTCCTATGTTTCCAACTGTCTTTTCCTGGATAATCTATTTCAAAATCTCCCCAATGGTGTTTCACAATTGCTACTTTATATCCTCTTACTTTTAATTCTTTTATGATTTTACATATTATTGTGGTTTTTCCCATATTTGATTTACTGCTGACCACTGAAAACACAGGTATCATTTTATCCCTCCAAATGTTTTAATAATTCCATTTAAATCTTCTTGAGTATTTAGATTTATAAATATAGATAAATCTGGATTATACTTCTTGACAATTCTTTCACTAATATAATAGGTATTTAATTCTTTAACTAGACCCTTAATATCTCTTCTACCAAGGAACAAATACTCCTTAATATCCTCTACAATTTCTTTAGAATAAAAGCCATGAAAGGGTTCAATATTATCCCCTATTTTTGTAATACAAATATCCACTAAATTTTTTTCTATAATTTCCTTCATATATTGGATATAGTCTAAATTAATATTTGGCATATCACAGGCAGTAATAAAAGCATAATTAGATGTGGATTTTTTTAAACCTGTATAAATGCCACCTAAAGGCCCCTTATTTATAATTTCATCTGTAAAAATTTTTTGGGAGTAATTTTTATATTCTTCAGGTTTATTGGTTACAATAATAATTTCTTGAAATTCTTTTTCCAATTGTTCTATTATTGTATCTATTATTTTTTTATTATTAAAAGTTAAAAATTGCTTATCAAAACCCATTCTAGAACTTTTGCCTCCAGCTAATATTATAGCTGTTTCATATTTTTTCATAATACCACCTTTAGAATTAAAATTTGGGGACATTTATATGTCCCCATTTTTATCTATCTAGCACATTTAGTAGTTTCTTCTCCTTCTTCTAATTTTTCCACCCTTACAGCAGAAATCTTATACTCTGCTGTTTTAGTAATAGGGTCATAGGCTGAATTTGTCAATTCATTTACTGGAGATTCTTTATAGTGGAAAGTCATAAACATCATTCCTGGCTTTACTTTATCAGTTATGGTAACTCTAGTTGTTATGGAGCCTCGCCTAGAAGTAACTCTTACAAAATCTTCTTCTTCAACTCCTAATTTCTTTGCATCTACAGGATTCATTTCTGCCAATTCATAGGGCCTTATATCGTTTAGTTTTTTTGAATGTCTAGTCATAATATTATAGTGATATAACATTCTACCAGTAGAAAGTAGTATAGGATACTCTTCACATACTAGTTCTGCTGGTTCTTCGTATTCCACTGGAATCATCCAACCTTTACCCCTTGTAAATTCTCCACTATGAAGATAGGTTGTTCCTGGATGTTCTTCTGTTGGACAAGGCCACTGAATTCCTACTTTATCTATTCTTTTATAATTTATACCCCTATAACTAGGAGTTGTAATCCGTATTTCTTCAAATATTTCCTCTGGATCCTTATAATCAAAACCTTTAGCTCCTAATCTTTGTGCAACTTCAATTAATATTTTCCAATCTTCTCTACATTCTCCTGGCGCTTCTACAGCCTTTCGGACTCTTTGGACTCTTCTCTCTGTATTTGTAAAAGTTCCATCCTTCTCTGCATAGCAAGCTGCAGGAAGTATTACATCTGCAAATTTAGCTGTTTCTGTTAAAAATAAATCTTGAACCACTAGAAATTCTAAATTTCCTAAAGCCTTTTTCACATGATTTGCATCTGGGTCTGTTAGTACTGGGTCTTCTCCCATAATATACATTACTTTTACATTCCCCACTAAGGCTTCATCTAACATTTCTGGTATTCTAAGGCCATGATTAGGATTTAATTTAACCCCCCAGATTTCTTCAAAAAACTTTTCACTTTCTGTAGAGGCCACATCCTGATAACCTGGATAAGTATTGGGAAGGGCTCCCATATCACAAGCTCCTTGAACATTGTTTTGCCCTCTTAAAGGATTTATTCCTGAATTTTTTATTCCTAAATGGCCTGTCATCATAGCTAAGTTTGCTAAATTCATAACATTTGCAGTTCCTGTAGTGTGTTCAGTTATTCCTAAAGTATAAAAAATACCTGCTTTTTTTGTACTAGTATAGAGTTTTGCTGTTTCATATAATAATTCTTCAGATATGCCAGTTATTCTAGACACCACATCTGGAGTATATTTCTCTATGGTTTCCAATACATTTTCAAATCCTACACAACGACTTTCTATAAACTCTTTGTCATGCCAATTTTCTCTTACTATAATATGCATTAATCCATTTATTAAAGCTGCATCTGTACCTGAATTTAAAGGTAGCCACAAATCTGCCATTGAAGCTAATTCTGTTTCCCTAGGGTCTACGACTATTAATTTAGTTCCATTTTGGACTGCCTTTTTCATTTTATTCCCAATTATAGGATGAGCTTCTGTAGTATTGGATCCTATAACAAATAACACTTCATTTCCTTCTACTTCACTAATGGAATTTGTCATAGCTCCACTTCCCAATGTAGTTGCAAGACCTGCAACAGTTGGAGCATGTCAGGTACGAGCACAGTGGTCTACATTATTTGTACCTATGGCCACTCTCATCATCTTTTGAAATACAAAATTCTCTTCATTGGTACAACGGGCAGAGCTTAATCCAGCAATGGAATCTGGTCCATAACTTTCCTTAGCATTTTTTAGATTTTCTACTACTAAAGCCATGGCCTCTTCCCAACTAGATTCTATAAATTTACCATCTTTTTTAATTAATGGCTTAGTTAATCTATCTGGACTATTTATAAAATCTACATGGTATCTACCTTTTACACAAAGAGATGTGCCATTTACAGGTGAATTAGGATTTGGAGTAACCCCTACTACTTTTCCATCTTTTACATTTAAATCGAAATTACATCCAGTTCCACAAAAGGGGCAAGTCGTCTGAACTTTTTCTACTTCCCAAGGTCTTACACCTTTTAACTGCTTATTTATTAATGCACCAGTGGGGCATACACTAATACATTGACCACATAGTCTACAATTTTTATAGTCTATAGGTGCATCAAAGGCAGTGGCAATTTTTGTATTAAAGCCTCTACCTGAAAAATCTATGGCATGGGTTACTTGAATTTCCTTACATACCCTTACACATTTACCACATAGTATACATTTACTTTGATCCCTTTCCATAACAGGATTTAAACTGTCTATGGCGTAGTTTTTCTTCTCCCCCTTATAGGAACCTTCCTTTACTCCATATTCATATGCATAATCTTGCAGCTCACATTCCCCAACTTTATCACAAGTCAAGCAATCTGTTGGATGATTTGATAATAATAAATCTAGTATATCTTTACGAGCCTTAATTACTTTTTCAGATTTGGTATTGACTTCCATACCCTCTTTTACCAAGGTAGCACAGGAAGCCTGAAGATTTTTCTGCCCCTTTACTTCTACTACACATAGTCTACATCCCCCAAACGGAGAAAGGTCTTTTGCATAACACAGGGTAGGAATCTCTATACCATTTTCCTTAGCTACTTCCAATATAGTGGTACCTTTTGGGGCCGAAATTTCTCTACCATTTATAATCAAATTAATCATATTCTCACCTCCGAAAATAGAAACTCTATTTTTCTAATTTCTCTATTTTCTCCATTATATCTGCCACTCCAATGGTTTTAGCCCAAGTAGATTCAACAAATTTTCCACCTATTTTTCTATAAGGTTTATCAGGACTATCTAAATACATTAATTCTGTAGTTAGTCTTCCCTTTAAACATAATGGCCTTCCATTGGTTGGTTCTTTGGCTCTTACTGCTATATTTTTATTATTTTTAGATAATACTTCAAATTCACAACCATAAGCACATACTCTACATTTTACAGTTTTCTTACTTCCTTCCCAAACTCTAGTTTTATTTAACTGTCTTTTGTCTATTAATGCCCCTACAGGGCAAACTGTAACACATCTATTGCAAGATACACATTTAGAAGTTTCAAAGTTTTTATCTGTGTCTAAAACTATTCTTGTGTTAAATCCTCTATTGGCAAAGGATAATACTTGTCTCTCCTCTAATTCATAACAAGTCCTAACACATTTGCCACATAATATACATTTACTATCGTCTTTTAATATATAGGGACTGGAAGTATCTATATATTCTGGTCGTCGCGCTCCCCTATGTTCCCTAAATTTCACTCCATATTTATAGGCATATTTTTGCAATAAACATTCTCCAGCTTTTTGACAAGTTAAACAGTCATTTGGATGATTGTCCAATAATAATTGTAATATTTCCCGTCTCATTCTAATAACTTTTTCAGATTCTGTATAAACTACCATTCCTTCTCTAACCTTTGTAGAGCAGGCAGTTTCTAATTTGGGACTATTTTCTATTTCCACTAAACATAGTCTACAAGCACCTACTATTTCTAAATTGGGGTCATAACATAGGGTTGGTATATCTATATCCACTTTTTTTGCAGCTTCAATTATATAATAATCTTTAGGTACTGTGGTTTTCCTCCCGTCTATGGTAATACCTACATTTTCCACTATTATCCCCCCTATTTCTTAATAACTGCATTAGTTGGACATACTTCCATACAAGTTCCACATTTTATACAAGCTTCAGTATCTATTACATGTCTTTCCTTTACCTTTCCAGATATACAAGATACTGGACAATTTCTTGCACATTTAGTACAACCAATACAATCTTCTGTAATAAAGTATTCTAATAGTTCTTGACAAATGCCCCCTGGGCATTTTTTATCATATATATGGGCTTCATATTCATCTCTAAAATATTTTAAAGTGGATATTACAGGATTTGCTGCAGTCTGCCCCAGTCCACATAGTGAAGCAATAGTTATGGTTTCTGCTAAGGATTCTAATCTTTCTATATCTCCATCTTCCCCTTTACCTTCTGTAATTCTTTCTAGGATTTCCAACATTCTCTTAGTTCCTTCTCTACAGGGAGTGCATTTACCACAGGATTCTTCTACAGTAAAGTCTAGGAAAAACTTAGCTATATCTACCATACAATTGTCCTCGTCCATTACTACCATTCCACCAGAGCCCATAATAGAACCTAGTTCTTCTAAGGATTTAAAATCTACTAGGGTATCTAAATACTCACTGGGAATACATCCCCCTGAAGGACCTCCTGTTTGAACAGCTTTAAATTTCTTATCCCCTGGTATTCCTCCACCTATATCAAAAATTATCTCCTTTAATGTAATTCCCATAGGTATTTCTATTAAACCTGTGTTTTTTACTTTCCCTCCTAGGGCAAATACTTTAGTTCCTGGGGAATCTTCTGTACCAATGGATTTAAACCATTCTGTTCCTTTTTGAAATATTACTGGCACATTTGCAAAGGTTTCCACATTATTAATAATGGTTGGTTTACCCCATAGTCCTTTATGAGCAGTTCTATGGATTTTAGTCCTTGGCATTCCCCTTTTACCTTCAATGGACTCCATTAATGCAGTTCCCTCTCCACAAACAAAAGCCCCTGCTCCTAATCTTAGTTCTATATCAAAATTAAAATCTGTTCCAAATATATTTTCTCCAAGTAATCCATATTCTTTTGCCTGTTTTATGGCTATTTCTAATCTATGAACTGCAATGGGATATTCTGCTCTTACATATATATAACCTTGATCTGCACCTATGGCATAGCCACATATAGCCATGGCTTCTAATACTGAATGGGGGTCTCCCTCTAAAATAGATCTGTCCATAAATGCTCCAGGATCTCCCTCATCTGCATTGCAAATTACATATTTTTGATCTGCTAAATACTCATAGGCAGTTTCCCACTTTATTCCTGCAGGAAAACCTGCTCCACCTCTCCCCCTTAAATTTGCTTCTTTTACCAAATCTATTACTTCCTTTTGAGACATTTCTGTAATTGCTTTAGCCAAAGCTTGATACCCATCTAAAGCAATATATTCTTCTATATTCTCAGGATTAATTAGGCCACAATTTCTCAAAGCTACTCTAGTTTGCTTTTTGTAAAAATTAACCTCATTAACAGGCTTAATTATTTCTTCTCCCCTAGATTCTTTAAATAATAATCTATCTACAATTTGTCCCTCTATAAAATGTTTTTCAACAATTTCATCTACATCTTCTAATTTTACATGACTATAAAATATCCCCTCTGGATATATAACTATATTGGGTCCTGCTTCACAAAGTCCAAAACAACCAGAAAGCACTATTTTAATATTATCTTCTAAAGCTTTCTCCCTTACTTTTTTCTCTAGTAATTCTCTAATTTTATCTCCATCTGAAGAATGACATCCTGTTCCTCCACAAACTAATACATGTATAGTGTGAGATTTCATATCCTTATGTTCAATTGGTATATATTTTTGTTCCTTCTGTCTTAATTCAATATTGGACAAAGCTTTTTCTCTAATTTGATTTAATTCTTCAATGGTTATCAATTTTGCCACCTCCAAATTATCTATATTTATTTAAAACATCTTTAATATCTTCTGGCTTAAGTCTACCATGGACATCATCGTTAACTACTATTACAGGTGCCAGTCCACAAGCTCCTAAGCATCTAGTTCCACTAATGGAAAACTTTCCATCAGGAGTAGTTTGTCCCACTGTAATTCCCAATTCTTTCTCAATTTCATCTAATATCTCCTGTGCCCCTCTAACATAACAGGCTGTTCCTAAACATATGCCTATATCATATTCCCCCTTAGGCACCAAAGTAAATTGAGAATAAAAAGTTATCACTCCATATATTTCAGAAACTGGAATTTTCATTTCCCTAGAAATCATTTCTTGTATTTCATTGGGAAGATAACCAAATGTACTTTGTGCCTTATGTAAAACCATCATTAAAGCACCTTTTTTATTTTTGTTTTCCTTCATAAAAAATTGAAACTCTTCAATTTTTTCTTTATTTGCCTCTAAATCAAATCTAAATTCCATTTCTAACCCCCCTTATATAATTAAAATGGACAGCTTAAAATAATGTGCTGCCCTAATTATGTAGTCCTACTTAATTGATATTATTTATTTGTTTTCTCCATATATTTTATTAATTTAATATTAATCTATTTACAGATTTTTGTCAATATTGGGATTGTTCAAAATTTAACACAGTTTTAAAAAAATAGTCTAATTTAAATTAGACTATTTTACTAAATCTACCATTTCTCCATTTGTTACCNTTTGTAAATCCTCTGGTTTTAATTGTATTTGTATACCTATTTTCCCTCCACTAACAATTATATTGTCTAAAATTATAGCAGTTTCATCTATAAAAGTTGGGTAATCTTTTTTCATTCCTATGGGAGAACAACCTCCCCTAATATAGCCAGTATATTTTAATATATCTTTTACGTGAATCATTTCTATTTTTTTCTCTCCTGTTACCTTTGCTGCTTTTTTAAAATCTAATTCCTCAGCAACGGGAATAATAAATACATATATTCCTCCACTATTTCCTTGGGCCACTAGGGTTTTAAAAACTTCTTCTGGATTTTTTCCAATTTTCTCTGCAACTGATATTCCATCTATTTTCCCATCTCTGTTATCATATGACATACTATTATAATTTATATTTAAATTCTCTAAAATTCTCATAGGATTTGTTTTTATATTAGCCATAATATTCCCCTTTCTTGAAAATTAAACTACCCTCTTTGAATCAAGAGGGTAGTCTAATTAATCTTCTAAATAATCCTTTAATTTTTTACTTCTAGTAGGATGTCTAAGTTTTCTTAAAGCTTTAGCTTCAATTTGTCTAATTCTTTCACGGGTTACATCAAATACCTTACCTACTTCTTCTAATGTTCTAGTCCTACCATCGTCTAAGCCAAATCTTAATCGTAGTACTTCCTGCTCTCTAGGAGTTAGGGTTTCTAAGACTTCGAATAATTGCTCCTTTAGAAAAATTTGAGTTGTTAGTTCTACTGGAGTGTCTATATGTTCATCTTCAATGAAATCTCCCAGTTGACTATCTTCTTCTTCACCTATGGGAGTTTCTAAGGATATGGGTTTTTGTGCAATTCTCATCATATCTATAACCTTGTCCACTTCTATATTCATTGTTTCAGCTATTTCTTCGGGAGTAGGCTCCCTACCTAAATCTTGTACCAATTGTCTTTGAGTTCTAACTAGTTTATTAATATTTTCAATCATGTGGACTGGTACCCTAATGGTTCTACCTTGATCTGCAATTGCCCTTGTTATGGATTGTCTTATCCACCAAGTAGCATAGGTACTAAATTTATATCCTTTTGTATAATCAAATTTTTCTACAGCCTTTATAAGGCCTAGGTTTCCTTCCTGAATTAAGTCTAAAAAAGACATACCTCTTCCTATATGTTTTTTAGCTATACTTACTACTAATCTTAAATTGGCCTCTGCTAAATGTTTTTTCGCCTCCTCATCCCCTGCTTCAATTCTTTTAGCTAATTCTACTTCTTCTTCACGAGTCAGGAGAGGAACTTTACCTATTTCTTTTAAATACATTTTAACAGGATCTCCTACATCTATGGCTTTAACTACACTCGCCCCAGTATCTTCTTTACTTTCGGATTCTTCATCAATTTCAATTTCTTCATCATCCTCCAAATCCTCTTCATCAAGTATATCAATGCCCATATCTCCTAGACTTATATATATTTCATCTATTTGATCAGGATCTAAATCCACATCTTCTAAACTATCTATTATTTCTTCATAGGTAAGGAATCCATCTTTTCTNCCTATATCTATTAGTTTTTTAACCCTATTCATTTTTTCAGTCTTCGTCATTTCAATCTCTCTATTTGTCCCTTGTATTTAAGATCTCTCCTTTCTATAAAATTATTTTGTTTAATTATTCCTTGTTTTATTCCTATATATATATCATATCATAAATAAAATTATATTGCTTTAAACCATTAATTATTGTCACAAAAATAAATTTTTTGCATAAAGCTTGTATAATATGGGTAACTATATTTGTAGACTAATATATTGGAGGTAAAAAAATGAAAATAGTTGCAATGGTTGGAAGTATGAGTAAAGAATCTAATAATAAAAAAGTTGTAAAGTTTATGCAAAAAAGATATAAGGATAAATTAGATATAGAAATATTATCTATAGATAAATTGCCCATGTACAATCAAGATATAGAACTTAATCCACCAGAATTAGTAGTGGATTTAAGGGAAAAAATAAAATCCAGCGATGGAATATTATTTGCAACTCCCGAGTACAATCATTCTATTCCTGCAGTTTTAAAAAACGCCATAGATTGGTTTTCTAGAGTAGAACCAGTATTAATAGGTAAACCTTCTATGGTAATAGGTGCTACCATGGGGAATTTAGGAACTGTAAGGGCGCAAGTTCATCTTAGACAAATTCTAAATTCTGGATTGGTAAATACATTAAATTTACCTGCAAATGAAGTATTTATAAGCACAATCCACGAAAAATTAGATGAAAAAGGCAATTTAATTCATGAACCTACTATTGAATATTTAGATCAAGTAATAAACAATTTCATAAAATGGATAGAAAAAGTTAAATAGGGCTGATGTAGCAGCCCTATTTTGGTTTTAACTAAGTTTAAATCTCTTTAATCTTGCATACTATCAAAAGGCTCTGTAGTATCAAAATGTCCCATTAAAGATTCTGTCTTTTCTCCATCTACTAAAAATTGTACTTTATCTACAGAATCTAATTCCAATAAACTATTTACTATTTGGCTAATTGTGAGGTCTTCTTGTAAAGAACCACCAAATAGACCCTCTTGAGAGAAGTTTACAAAAGCCATTCCATTGGAGACTTCCACACCTAATAGTTTTACTGTAGATGGTATTGAGGTACTTAATTTGTCTGACTCAGGCCCTTTCATTAATTCCCTAACAACTGCCTCTTCTAAAGATATATCTCCATATTCAATGGTTCTTTTTTCAGGCAAAATTTTATCTAAGTTTTCGTTTCCAGTTTCTATATATTCTTTGTTTGAAAAGTAAAGGATTATTTCCTCTTCATCAGTCTTTGGAGTAGGATCTACTATATCCACTTTATCCTCTTCATCAGTATCTTCACCATCTTCATTAACTATATCACTATCTTTGTCCTGGTCTACAATATCCCCATCTT
>JGI24708J26588_10002995_pt1 | contig 12527 bp, 11 predicted proteins | sample BioPla1DNA2_FD_26588 | JGI IMG/M metagenome (IMG submission 26588) | reverse complement strand
TTGATAAATTTGTTCTTTCATCTGTTTTAAGTTTTGGACGATGGAAGAACGGTCACTTTCTGTCAAAGTATCGGAACTGCCTTGGATACAATAAGTATTCATCTCTCTAAGTATTTCATTGATTATTTTTAATGCACTCTCCGTTACATCCATCCAAGACATGGCATCGGGGATGTTTTTTTCGTAGTATTGCTTTAGCTCTGATACATTGGTTCTAAGTTTTAGAGCTCTTACCGTTACGATAGGATCATCCGACGGCCTTTGTATCTTCTTACCGCTGGTATACTGTTGCTCCAGATTGGTCATATTCAATTTGTTCTTATTAATGTTACTCAACATATTGTTGGTCATCATTCTATTTGTTATTCTCATCCATAAACCTCCTGAATTTTCTTCAGAAACGAAAATTTATATAAAACTATACACCCATATAGTTAATCAACCGATCATAAATTTCATCCATAACTGAAATCACCTTTGCCGAAAGATTATAGGCATTCTGATATCTGACTAAACTCATAGCCTCTTCATCGATATCAACACCGGATACTGACAAACGCTGGTTTTCTATGGTTTTTAGGATATTGTCCTGACTCTGTGAAAAATTATTGGCCTTTGTCGTATCAATTCCGATTTCTGCAACCAGGGTTTGTATGAAACTACCGGGTGGTCCCTGTTTAAACATACTTTTGTCCGTTTTTAGTGCAATCAAGCGACTGATAACATCATTGTTTTCTGATCCATTGATTACACTGGTAGATGCAGCCAATCGATTTGGATCCAAAAGAAGTTGCGAACTTACTGTAAAATTCTCAGCGGTCATAAAGTAATAGGATCCATACAAAGGTTGATTTGCTGGAATATCTTCCTTATATCCCCCGGTTTGAGAATTGAAGGTATCAAAATCATAGTATTCATAATCATCCGAATCTTCATAAGGACCAAAAACATAATCCCTTCCATTCACCTTATGGGTTGCACTGAAAAAATCAATTCCTGACTCTCCCAATAAATCCTGACCCTTTCTATGTTCCTCATTAAACCTCATAGCATAGGTACGAAGAAATCCATTCATTTGAGCCATATAATAGGGAATTCCCTTATAATTTATGCTCTCCCCTATGGATGCCGGTACATCCAAGGCATCCACTACTACTGAACCCTCAATTTCAAATGTGTAAATAAATTTACCACTAGCATCCTTTGTCACTTCAAATCCAGTATAGGTATATTCATGATTACCAATGGTAATCTTTCCTGTCTCAGGTATATTTAAATCCACCACAGAATTGATGGAAGTATCAGACATAGTAATATGGGTATCCCCTGCCTCTGCATATACCGTACCTTTTAGGTTGGCCAGATTATTGCCATCCCTAACTTCAAATAATGCCTGCAGTGTTCCACCCACGGTAGGAGCAATAGCATCAAATTTTTGCCCATCATACCATGTAATATCATAGAGACCATCAATATCATTTTGATTAATTTTTTCTTCCCTAGGAACCACTTTCAAACTGCTATAATTTCCACCATCAACTAAGGTACGTCCATTTACTTTTACCACATAACTGGTAACACCAATCCCCGCACCGACCTTTTTCTCAGTTACTGATACATTGACGATTTCTGTTAGTTCATCAATCAATAAGGCTCTTTGATCTCGTAAATCATTGGCATTGCTTCCCCCCACCTCCAAGGTGTTGATTTGCTTGGTCAAAGCCGCTATTTGTTGAGCCGTAGAATTAATTTGATCCACCTTGTTTTTAATTTCAAAATTACATTCTTCCTGGGTGGCTTTTAAATTCTCAGACATGGAATTAAAATATTCCGTAAAACTTTTTGCAAAGTTTATCATCTGAGTTCTTACGGTTAAATTCGCCGGATTCTTCTGTAATTCCTGTAAGGTATCATACATAGAATTAAAGGTTGTAGTGAAACCTTCCAAATTCAACTCATTAAAATAATTCTCAATCTCAGTCATGTAATAAGCCTTTGCTGAATATTCACCGAACAAGGTATTGTTGTTCCAGTATTTGAGATCATAATAACTGTCTCTTAGTTGACTAACCTTTGAAATATCAACTCCAGAACCTGCCATTCCATAGGAAGAGTGCATCGCCAGTGCTTTCCCTGCCTTCTGTTCGATAACCTGCCTACTATAACCTGGAGTTTCTGCATTGGTAATATTATGTGCCGTTGTATCTAAGGCTGCCTGATATGCATAAAGTCCTGTTTTCCCTATATTTAAACCAAAAAATGTTGATGCCATACTCCCTATCACCTCTTTTGTTGTCTTGCTTATCACCAATCGAAAGCTTTTTTATTATCTGTTGAAACATCTATTATAACCTGGTAACGATATGTTCCAACATTTCGTTTACCACATTGATGTATCGTGCTGCTGCATTATAGGAATGCTGATATTTAATTAAATTGGTAAGCTCCTCGTCTGAGGATACCCCAGTAACTTGCGTCCTCTGATTATCAATACTCTCTACCATGGAGGCCTGATTGCTACTAATGGTAAAATACTGTTCACCCCGATTGGCTATTTCTGATATAAACGAAGTATAATAATCGCTAAAATTGTTCTGTGTTAAAGTATTCGGAGATAATGTTGAAAATGGCTCCTGCCACTTTGTCAATAATTTTTTAGCCGTTTCAATGTCATAATCACCAGAACCTGTATTACTGGACAAAGGTATCATAGAGTAATTATGTAAAATCTTCTCGTTAATCTCAATTTCACCTAAAGTAAATAAAGAATAATTATCGGAAGGATCCTCAGCAATGTAGATCCTTGCGGTAATCGTCTCAATATTGCCCTCCTCATTGATGATATCAATGGTCTCATAGTCGCTATAACGATCCATGGTTTTTCGGTTAAATAAAGCCTCACCCATGGTTTTATCAGGATCCATTCCTACTGGTGCATTTTCTTCATCCAAAATTTTTATCTTACTTCCATCTGCTAAAGTAACTTCTTTATTGGGACTTAATATATCATTAATTGTAGTTACGATTCCATGAATTAATTGATCAAACTGCGCTTGTACTGTCATTATCATGGAAGAGTTAATCTCATTATTATAATGGCTTACTGCTGCCTTGTATTCAATTTCCGTTTCAAAATCCTCTCTTCTGGGGATATCGGTATAATTTGCTTTTTTATATCCCCTGGCTGCCAGAAGTCCTTTTAGAAAGCCGACATCCGTATCATGCATGGAAGAGGGCGCTCGATCCAAATGAAATACATCGTTATTACCGTGAGCTACCCAAACTGGTTTTAGCATTTCAGAATCTTCACTAATTCTTATGGCATCCATACGATATACNATATCTTCTGTTACAAAAGCCACTCCTTCTGCATTGACTGTTACGATACCGTCTTTATTTTCTTTATATGTAATGTTAATTATCTTTCCTAACTCATCTAGGCAAACATTCCTCTGGTCTCTTAGATCGTTGGCTCTTTCAACCCCTGTACTTTCATATTGCCTGATCTTTAAATTCAGCTTCTTGATCTCTTCCCCCAATTCATTGACACGATTTACTTGATTTTTAATCTGGGTGTTAAGATTAATCTGATATTCATATAATTGCTTTGAAATATTCTCAGCCCGTTCTATGAAGGAAACCGATGTCTGAATTAATGAGGCTCTTGCAACAATGCTATCTGGCTCCTTGGCCAGTTCTTGTAAAGAAACCCAAAACTCATCCAAGGAATTTTGAAAGGCCACTCCTTCTAATTCACCAAAAAGACTCTCTATCTCTTGTGTTGCCTGATATTGCGCTTCATAATATGCCTGNCTCCCAATTTCCTTTCGGAAGGATAAATCTAAAAAGGAATCCCTTACCTGNTTAACTGTAGCAAAATTCGCCCCCAAGCCTTGCTGCATAGAGGATATATAGGATTCCCCAATTTTCAAATAATTAAAGTCATTGATTACTACTTGTTGTCGCACAAAGCCCTTGGTGTCTACATTGGCCAAGTTGTGGGATGTGACATTCAAAGCTGCCTGGCTGACATTTAGGCCTGAAGCTCCAATATATAAACCATTAAACGAACCCATAATCTCACCTTACCTTGCCTTACTGTTTCGCATCAAACATCCCTGCCTGATAAGAATCGTTACCATATTGGGATGCTCCCCTCGTATAAGTATTATTCCCTGGTGCCATTCTGGTACTTTGGATAAAATTCATATTAAATTCTATCATCTCGAGGGATTGCTCAATTAATGTTTTGTTTCTCGCATTGATTTCAGTCAACCTACCAATCGTATTNTTTAAATTATCATGTAATGCAGATAACTTNTTTTGTTCTTCTGGCTGCTTGTCCAAAATTTGAATTAATGTGCCTAAATTTAATTGATCGGATTTCCGATTTAAAACCGTCTTAATATTCGCCATAATTTCATCTCTTCTGCGTTCAAGGGCACGAATGCTATCCACAACGGCTTGCTCCTTGGCAGTAATTTCTTGTAGAGCATTCAGGTCATTCTTAACAATGATTCTTGTTTTCTCTTCGGATACTGGTATTAAGTTTTGATATAAGTCCAATTCTTTATCTAGGACACCAATTAATTCTTCAAGTAAACTTGCCACGATTACCCTCATTTCTTATATAGATTTCTTAGATTAATTCATCAAAATACTTNTGAATCAAAGCATTCGCCAACTCTTCATTACTCATCTGATACGTACCAGTAGATATCTTTTGCTTAATTTCATTGACCTTATCTTCTCTGACATCAGGGGTAGCTGTAACATATTGTTTGGCTATCTGATAGGTCTTACCTGTTTGAGAAATCTCTAAGCGATCGCTAAAGCTAGCACCTGGTGTACTCGCTTGGCTTTTCACCTGATTGGTCTTATATAATTGGCTAATCTTATTAAATGCATCTATTCGCATACGTTCACCACCTATCCAAATATTTCCTTTCGATTTCTTTATTCTATATTATTTATCGGAAGATTTAAATTTTATATTAGTTTTTTCACAAATAAATTATCAACAAGATTCGCAAGAAAAATTACATCAATTTTAAACAACTTGATGAATCATCTTCCATTATAGCCTCTGCCCACCCATGACAAAAAGAAGCCGTGCATCCACAGCTTCAACCACAGATGCAACAGCTCCTTTGAATAAAATAAATTATAAAATTAACTCCAAATAAACCAGTTTAACAAATATCCACTTATTACTGCAGCCAAGGTAAAGGGCACACTAATTTTCATAAATGTCGGCGCACTCACTTCATATCCTTCCTTACGTAAGATACCGATTCCAGTGATATTAGCAGAAGCACCAATTGGAGTGAGATTTCCTCCCAAGGTTGCACCAATTAACAATCCAAAAGATCCCAATCCTTCCTCTGAAAAAGAAAAAGTCCAAAAAGCTCATCTCTGCATGGGATCCCAAAAGAATTGAAGTGGTATCACCTACTAAGGTAGCCGCTCCTTGCAGGTTCGAGGAAACTGCAATAGCAATCACACTTGGAACCGGTGATATTTTTAGTTTCTTTGCTATGGTTACAGCTACTGGAGCAACCATTAAAACTGTGGCTACATTATCCACGAAAGCAGAAATAATCCCTGCAAATAAAGCCAAGGATATAATGGCCACTTTACATTGGGTGTCTTTGCTATAATGATATCTGCTAGTTTTGAGGGCATCTTTGAGTCAATAAACAAACCTACGACACCCATGGTACCTGCAATCATCATGATAACATTCCAATCTACTGCAAAAAAACACATCACTGATAGGTAAAATTTTAAAAATCACAAAACACGCTGCTGAAGCCAGTGCGATATAAGATCGTATCTTTGGAAATGATAATAATAATATGTAAGTTAGTACAAAAAGTATAATAGCTGTTGTCTTCATAGCTTCCTCCTAGAGTATTTTTCCATCTTTGAAATTTTCGTACATTTCTTCAAAACATTATAAGGCTAATACACTTGAATTACAACTGTTATAAAATAGAAAATGTGCTGTCGTATGTAGCGCAAGTCACAACAGCACAAAAATAGTGAATTATTTATATATTTTTTCCTTGATTACTCTCAATGCCTCCTGAAGTTGATTATCTTCTTCTACCGGAATGGTGGTCATCTGCTTTAATTCATCCTTTAACTCAACTTTTACATCGGGCTCTATCCCAGTACCGTGAATATTACGCCCTTTTGGAGTGAAGTACTTTGATATGGTCAATTTTACTGCAGTGCCATCCGATAGTGGGATTACTTTTTGAACAATTCCTTTTCCAAAGCTGGTGGTACCGACGATAGTTCCTTTTTCATAATCCTGAATTGCTCCTGCAAATATTTCTGAAGCACTGGCACTATTTCCATTAATAAGTACTGCCAAAGGTACATTGATTTGATCGGGATTTTTAGCCGGCTCCTCTAATCGGTTACCGTATTTATCTTCTGTATATACCAGCAATCCTTCCGGTAATAAGCGATCTAACATTTTTACTACCCCAGATAATAATCCTCCCGGATTATTACGAACATCGACTACCAATCCTTGCATCCCGGCCTTTTCCAATTCAGTAACCGCCCTATCGAATTGATTAACAGTTACCTCATCAAATTCCAATATGGTAATAAGGCCAATCTTATCATCTAGCATCTTATATTCTACCGTAGGCACTTTAATTTCCCGACGTACAATATTAAGTTCTATCGGTTCTGAAACATTCTCACGTATTACCGTAATATTGACTGAGGTACCCTCTTTTCCCTTCATACGACTTACTACTTCTGATAAATCAACTCCGGTTACTTCCTCATCTTCTACTTTATAGAGAATGTCCCCTGGCAAAAGACCTGCTTCATGCGCTGGACTGGATTCAAATGGCTTCACAATTGTAATAATGCCAGTTTTCGCATTCTGACTCACCGTGGTACCAATACCATGATAAACCCCAGAAGAACTTTCCATAAGAGCTTTATATTCTTCTTGGGTATAATAAGTAGAGTATGGATCTTTGAGACTTTTCATAAAGCCTTTATAGATTGCATCTGCAAATAAATTNTGATCCACTTCCTCTAAATAGTATTTGTCGATCAACAATTCTAAAAACTCAAGCTTCTCTATTATTTTGGTGTACTCCGAATTTGCCTCATTTGTATCATCCGTCTCGTCATTGATAGATTCAAACCGATCATCCTGGTTATAGCCATCTGTTTTCGTATCCATAAATAGATAGACTGCTCCCAGGATCGAGAAAATCAGTAATGCACCGCAAAGACCTGTCATTATACCAGTATAAAAATTCTTCTTCATATTGTCCTCCTATCTCCCCGATGTCTCAACTGGGCTTCGGAAGTACATTTCTCCATACATATGAATGAATAACGGTGCATAAATATCATCTATTTAAACACCGTTATTATGTAGGTAAGGTAAAAGGAACCTACCCTATCATTCTGTATTCACGAATCGTATTCCAGTAGCACCATTAATAATCCAGTTGTTCCATGTACTTCATATATTTTACAACCATTAGTGCGATTTTAAATGTAATGGCATCTTCAAANACACGCAAATCAAGATTCGTACTCTTTTGTAATTTATCCAAACGATAAACCAAGGTATTTCTATGAATATACAGCTGTCTAGAAGTTTCAGACACATTGAGGCTATTCTCAAAGAATTTATTAATGGTTGTTAAGGTCTCATCATCAAAATCATCNGGAGATTTGCCTTCAAAAATTTCTTTTATAAACATTTTACACAAAGGCATAGGCAATTGATAAATAAGTCTTCCGATACCTAGATTATTATAGGCTACGATATTTCTTCCATTATAGAANATNTTTCCGACATCAAGTGCCATTTTGGCTTCCTTATAAGATCTAGAAACATCCTTAATCTCATTTACTATGGTTCCATATGCCACATGCACCTTGGTCATTGCCTCAGTATTTAGCATATCGAGAATAATCTTTGCTGTCTTGTTTAGATCCTCGTAAGTTTCATTCTGTTTTACTTCTTTCACTAAAATGATATTCTTTTCATCCACAGCTGTAATAAAGTCTTTTGTTTTTCCTGCAAAAAGGCTCCTTACAGTTTCAAGAGCATTGACATCCTTTTCGTATTTTGTCTCAATGATATAGACAACCCGTCTAGCTTCTGTATCGATATGAAGTTTTTTTGCACGATTATAGATATCGACCAAAAGCAAATTATCAAGGAGTAGATTCTTGATAAAATTATCTTTGTCGTATCTCTCTTTATAGGCAACCAAGAGATTTTGAATCTGGAAGGAAGCAATCTTTCCAATCATAAAAACATCTTCGCTGTCACCCTTTGCTAAAATTACATATTCTAATTGATGCTCGTCAAACACCTTAAAGAATTGATAGCCTTGAATCGCTTGACTATCGGCTGGTGATGCAACAAAAGCAAGCACTGCATTTTCATATTGTTCAGCATTATCAATTGTGGTAGCAAGGACTTTTCCTTCTGTATCCATAACACAAATATCAATCCGTGTAATGCCCTTTAAGCCATCTATAGTATTTTGAAGTATCTGATTGGAAATCATACATTCACTCCCTTTATATATTATATTTGAGTTTTTCTATAAAATACATGTTTACAAAACATATTTTAACATTGAATTCGTAAGAAGTAAACAGAATTCATAAAATTATCATAATTTTTTTCGTATACTTTTATCAAAACCCAAGATCAGGAATATTGTTTATTAATTAAACAATATTGTTCTGTTATTGGTTTTTCTATTTAATTCTATATAATTCCACCTTTTACCTGTCTAAAACACGAGCTTTTCCTTTGAATTAAAACTGTCTTCCTTACGTCCCCCAATGAAAGCATAACCAGCTTGCTGACAATATATAGCCATAAGGTCAAGTTTTGAAGTGTGATTCCATTGAATTATACTCCATTACTGCCTTAGAGCCAAACAAAAAAAGGGAACACTAAGTGTTCCCTATATAAATACAATTATGTCATATATTAGTTAGTAATAACCATTTCGGTTTCTTTATCAAATACATGCATTTTTGACATATCAAATGCTACCTTAACATTATCATCAGGTCTAGCAGTTGTACGAGGATTTACACGAGCAGTAATCTCTAATGTATCGTCGATTGTGAGATATAGGAATACTTCTGCACCAAGTAACTCGTAAACTCTTACTGTTGTATCGATTATGCTATCTGGAGAACTGCTGAGGAACATCTCTTCATCATGGATGTCTTCAGGACGAATACCGATAACAACTGTCTTATCAAGGTAACCACCATCAATAACTTTTTTCGCTTTTGCTTCAGGAAGTCTTAATTGGTTCTTACCAAATACAACATATACATCGGAGCCCTTCTTAGTAACTGTAGCATCGATGAAGTTCATCTGAGGAGATCCCATGAAACCTGCAACGAAAAGATTCTGTGGTCTATCGTATAGGTTCTGAGGTGTATCTACCTGCTGAATTAAACCGTCTTTCATAACAACAATTCTAGTACCCAAGGTCATAGCCTCTGTCTGGTCATGAGTAACATAGATGAATGTTGTCTGTAATTTCTGATGTAACTTAGAAATCTCGATACGCATCTGTACTCTTAGCTTAGCATCAAGGTTTGATAAAGGCTCATCCATAAGGAATACTTTAGGGCTACGAACGATTGCACGACCCATAGCAACACGCTGTCTCTGACCACCGGATAATGCCTTCGGTTTACGATCTAATAAGTGTTCAATACCTAAAATCTTTGCTGCTTCATGTACTACTTTATCGATTTGATCCTTTGGTACTTTTCTTAATTTAAGACCAAACGCCATATTGTCATATACAGACATATGTGGATACAACGCATAGTTCTGGAAAACCATTGCAATATCTCTATCTTTAGGTTCAACATCATTTACTAACTTATCGCCAATCCAAAGTTCACCTTGTGTGATTTCTTCAAGACCTGCAATCATACGTAAAGTTGTGGATTTACCACATCCTGAAGGACCTACGAAGATAATGAACTCTCTATCAGCTATTTCGAGGTTAAAGTCCTTTACCGCCACAACACCATTTGGATATTGCTTAGTAATATTCTTTAATGATAAACTTGCCATTTTCTATCCTCCTACACTATTCTTTTATTATATCTTGTACTACTACTTATATCGATATAGTACACCATTTAGCACTTTTACACCATATGTTATTTTACCAAAATAGAATTTACCCTTTTGTATAATTTGTATATATCTTTTTAAAATAGGTTGTTTTACCGATAATCCATGGATAATTTTATAGATTTACTGTTTATATTCTATAAACCCTTCCCCCATAACCTCTCTAACATCCCCGATTATTACAAAGGATCTTGGATCAATTTTCTTAGAAATTTCTATAATTTTTATAATTTCTTTCTTGGAAACAACACAATAAAGCATCTTTCTTTCCTTCTTAGAATACATTCCTGTAGCTTCCACACCGGTTACCCCTCGATCCAAGGTAACCATGATTTCTTCCGCTATTTTCTCATAATCATCGGATATGATATAGGCCATTTTGGCAAATTTTAGTCCTGATAAAATACCATCGGACACCTTAGATGTTATAAAAACAGCAATAATCGCATAAAGAGCATTGTTAATCCCAAAAACCAGAGCACCTATGCAAATAATTGCACCGTCTACAAAATTCAAAATTTGTGGAACCGAGATATGTTTATATCGGTCTTGGATTAAGGTGGCGACTAAATCCGTTCCACCGGTAGAGGAAGATACCGAAAAAATCAAACCAATACCAGCGCCTCCAATGGCTCCACCAAAAATCGATGCCAACAATTTATCATCAAAATTTAGATCATAAATAGGAACCACCATCAGGGCAAGGGTTAGAGCAATGGTTCCAAGGATCGCAGAAAAGATAAATTCTTTCCCTTTCATTCGGATAGACAAAATATAAAGGGGGATATTACTCAATACAGTAAATAACCATATTGGAAAACCTCCTTCCATAATTGGCTCTGTTAATTTTTTTGCAACAATAGCAAGTCCAGAAACACCACCAGTAACCATTCCTAAGGGTTCATACACCATATTGATAGAAACAGCCATTAATAATGCCCCTGCAATTATTGTAAGAAACTTCATAACTACTTTTAATCTCTTATCTTTTACCTTACGCATTATAATTTCTCCTCAGTTGCAACCATCATATTTTTCTATTACTCGTATGATAAACAATTATTTCTTTGATTATGCATTATATGAAATTACTGAATAACCTTCCACATTTTATCATATCAAAATTTTATTATCAATTAAATTTCCATAAAATAAGGTCACCCTATCATCATAGGGAAAGAATGATTCTTTCGTAGTTTTCGTCCTTATGCTATAATTGTAAAGTAAAATGGTAACCAAGGTCAAGATTGGTTTAAAATCAGCAATCAAGGGACTATAATGGTTCTCTGAATAGGTACCAAGGATAACAAGTAAGAACTAGAAGAAAGGTGGTGCAAGAAAGTTCATTACCGTGATAAATGACAACAAATGAACTTTTCGATAGATGAATAAAAAGACTGTTTTGGTTACAGGGTCTTCTCGGGGAATTGGGAAGGCTATTGCTGTAAAATTTGCAAAAGAGGGATATCAAGTAGTCATTAATGGAGCTCATCAAGAGGACGTATTACAGAATACCAAGAATGAAATTGAGTCCTACCAAGTACCCTGCCATGCTTTCCTAGGAGATCTTGGACAATATGAGCAGGCAAAAGAATTATTTACCCAAGTTAAACAAAGATTTGGTAATGTAGATATCCTCATTAATAATGCAGGTATATCTTATATAGGACTTCTAAGCGATATGACTCCCAATGAGTGGGACAAGATTATAAGGACAAACCTAACATCCGTATTTAATTGTTGCTCACTAGCCATCCCCCATATGGTAAAGAATCAATTTGGTAAAATCATAAACATATCCTCCGTATGGGGTAATGTTGGGGCTTCTTGTGAGGTTGCTTATTCCGCTTCCAAAGGTGGAATGAATGCTTTTACCAAAGCCTTAGCCAAGGAACTAGCCCCTAGTAATATACAGGTAAATGCCATCGCCTGCGGTGCAATTGATACACAAATGAACCATTTTCTTGCTGATGATGAATTAAGGCAATTAATTGATGAAATACCTACAAACCGTTTGGGTCGACCAGAGGAAGTGGCTGATTTGGTATATTATTTAGCTAATAAGAACGAATATCTCACTGGACAAGTAATTCAACTGGACGGTGGATGGATATAAATAAATAGGGTGTACGCCTGATCCACTTGTGGTTTAACTCCACAAAGATGCGATCCTTATGTACACCCTATGTTTATATAAGTTTGTATATATCTTTTAATCAAGTTATCTTTTAATACAGATCCTATTCTTTGGGAACTATATTCTTGTCAATTTTTCAAAACAAGATATACCAGTTCCTTCGCTTTCTTGGAGTAGGCGATATAAAACTCATTTAAGTAAAAGATT
>JGI24708J26588_10002990_pt1 | contig 12551 bp, 10 predicted proteins | sample BioPla1DNA2_FD_26588 | JGI IMG/M metagenome (IMG submission 26588) | reverse complement strand
AAGAGATATAATAAAAACGTGGTAAATATTAACATAATTATCCGCTTTTACAAATGTGATTTGGTTATTTTGTTTGATCAAGTGTAAAATATCTAATGCTGTAATATAGTCAAAATATAAAAATGACATTTTGTGTAATATGCTTAACGAATATTCATTGACTATGACTTGCCAAAGAGATATAATATAGCACAGAACAACATAAAAGCAAAAGTGTAATCCTAAAAATCACAAAATGTGAAAAGCGGTACAGAAATCCCGAATTCACAACACACCAATGGGGGATGGTGGTTCAAAAGACCATTTTTGGAATAAGAATAATGGAGGTTGGAAGGTAAATGAGTAAGATTAATGTAGCTATTGTTGACGATAATGAGAGGATGGTGAAACTTCTAGAGGACATTTTAAAAAGCGATTCAGATATTGAAGTTGTAGGTAAATCAGATAACGGTATTGATGCATTAGAGATGATTCAAGAGAAAAAACCAGATGTCGTATTGCTAGATTTGATTATGCCTAAGTTAGATGGTTTAGGTGTGATGGAGAAGATTAGAAGAGATTCTGACTTTAAAAAGACTCCAGCCTTTATTGTGATAACTGCCATAGGGCAGGAAGGTGTTACCGAGAGTGCTTTTGAATTAGGTGCAAATTACTATATAATGAAACCATTTGACAATAATGTGATTTTATCTAGGATTAAGCAAATTAAAGGAGATTACCATAGTAAATTAATCGATAATCATAATAGAGTAAGTGCTTTTGAGAATAAAAGTACATATATGGAAAGAAATTTAGAATCTGATGTTACGAATATAATTCATGAGATAGGTGTTCCGGCACATATTAAAGGATATCAGTATTTACGTGATGCAATTATGATGTCAGTTAAAGATACCGAGATGTTAAATTCTATCACAAAATTATTATATCCTTCTATTGCCAAAAGGCATAAAACAACCCCAAGTAGAGTAGAGAGGGCAATCCGCCATGCAATTGAAGTTGCTTGGAGCAGGGGCAAGATGGATACTATAGATGAATTATTCGGATATACTGTTAATAACGGCAAAGGAAAACCTACGAATTCAGAGTTTGTAGCTTTAATTGCAGACAAAATTCGTTTAGAATATAAATTACGTTCTTAATAGTTAAAGGCAAGACCACACTTATTCTATAAATTATGGTCGTATATATAAACGGTATAATCAGATCAATTATTTTAAATTGTCCTCATGGCGTTTTATGGCTGATCAGCTTCAAAAGGCTACTATGAATGTATATTCTATGCATTATATAGTAGCCTTTATTTATTGTATAGGAAATTCAAGGGATTTCCTATACAATAAATAAAGACTTGTATTTAATTAATAATCATCAGTATCTACATTATTAAAATTCGTATAGAGGCTTTCCCTGGAACAATAATACATAATATGGTGAATGACTAGCGATTATAACCTTATATCAAACAATATTAATAATTTATTAATAAAAATTATAGAAATTATTAAAAAAGAAGTAAAAAATAATTTACCTTTTCTTTTACCTATGATAATATTATTTTTGTATGTGTATTTTTAAAAGCAAAATTGTGGAGGTTATAATGAGTAAATTTGAGATTCTTGGTCTGATTTTTAGTTTTGCTGGAGGCCTAGGTATGTTCCTGTATGGAATGAATGTTATGGCTGATGGATTACAAAAATCAGCAGGTAACAAATTAAAGCAATTACTGGGTTATTTGACTAGAAACCCTTTTATTGGTGCTATTGTTGGAATGCTGGTAACTAGCATTATACAAAGTTCATCAGCAACCACAGTAATGGTTGTTGGTTTCGTTAATGCTGGACTAATGAACTTAAGTCAAGCTGTAGGTGTAATTATGGGAGCCAATATTGGAACTACAGTTACTGCCTGGTTAGTATCCATGAACGAATGGGGAGCCCTTTTTAAACCAGATTTTTTTGCTCCTTTGTTAGTGGGTATTGGTGCATTTACCATACTGTTCAGTGGTAAAAAAGAGAAGCGCAAAGATATTGGAGAGATTCTAGTTGGTTTTGGACTTCTATTTATTGGTCTAAATATAATGTCCGATGTTATTAAACCATTCCAGGATAGTCCAGTCTTTAGTAAAGCCTTTGTTGCATTAGGAAGGAATCCTTTACTTGGCATATTGGTAGGCGTGATTGTTACAGCTATTATACAAAGTTCATCGGCTTCAGTGGGAATTTTACAAACCCTTGCTATGAATGGAGTAGTCAACTGGAGTTCAGCTATATTTATTACCCTAGGTCAAAATATTGGTACCTGTGTTACTGCTATGCTATCTAGTATCGGTGCCAATAAAACAGCTAAAAGAGCAGCTACAATTCATTTATTATTCAATGTAGTTGGGGCCGTAATATTTGGTATTATAATGTATATTGTTTTTATGGTATCTCCACAGTTTGCATCATCCAAGATTAATAGTGTTGAGATATCCATGTTCCATACAGTATTTAACCTAACTAATACCATTATCCTCTTTCCCTTTGCTGAACTATTGGTTAAATTATCAGGAGTCTTTATCCGTGAAAAAACCAAGGTTGATGATGAAGATGAGTACGAGGTAAGCCTTAGACATTTAGATGAGAGAATTTTTAAGTCTCCTTCATTTGCTGTAGAAAATGCTATTAAGGAAATTGTTAATCTTGGTAAGATAACCTTTGATAACACTAAAAATTCTATTGAAGCACTACTGGAAAACGATGAGCAAATGGCAAATAGAGTTTTTGAAGTGGAAAAAGTTATTGATAAGCATACAAAAGTAATAATTGACTATCTTATTAAGATTACCAACTTATCATTAACGGAAAAACAACACTTGATTGTAAAAAATCTATTCTATACCGTAAGTAATATAGAAAGGGTAGGAGATCATGCAGAAAATATAGCAGAATTAGCTATTGAGAAAATAGAAAATAGTATTCATTTTTCTGATCAGGCATATCGAGAGTTAAAAGAAATATGTGATACTACCATTAGCGCGCTGGAAAATGCTATAAAAGCGAGAGAAACAGGCAATATTACTTATGTAGCTAATGTAGAGCAGATGGAGAAGATGGTGGATGTTTTATGGGAAGATTTAAGACAAGCCCATATAGAACGGTTATCCCAAGGAATTTGTAATTCTGAAACTGGAATTATCTTTATTGATACCTTAACTAACCTTGAACGTATATCAGATCACTCTCTGAACATAGCTCAATTTATAGAAGATGATCAGGATTAAATAATTAAAATAGCACTGTATATAATTAATTTCAAATTTGCACAAAAAAGTTGGATAAAATTAATAAAAAATAAACATAATCATAATAATCGGGAAAAGAATAATTAGCTCTTGATATTTTGGCACAAGTTAGATAAAATATAAGTTAGATTGAGAAAATTTTGTCAATCTGAATTGTAAGTAACTAGATAAATTACTGTCTTTTGGCAGTAAATTATAAATTAATCAATTAGGAGGAATAAATCATGGCAGTAAAAGTAGCGATTAATGGTTTTGGACGTATAGGCCGCCTTGCATTTAGACAAATGTTCGGTGCAGAAGGTTATGAAATTGTTGCTATTAATGACTTAACAGATGCTAAAATGTTAGCTCACTTATTAAAATATGATTCCGCACAAGGTAGATATGCTAAGGCTGATACAGTTGTGGCAAAAGATGATTCTATCGTTGTAGATGGTAAAGAAATTAGAATTTACAAGGAAGCAGATCCATCTAACTTACCTTGGGGTCAGCTAGGTGTTGATGTAGTACTTGAATGTACAGGTTTCTTTGCATCCAAAGACAAATCTCAGAAACATATTGATGCTGGTGCTAAGAAAGTAGTTATTTCAGCTCCTGCAGGCAATGATCTTCCTACAGTTGTATTTGGCGTTAATGAGAATATATTAAAAGCTAGCGATACAATTATTTCTGCAGCTTCTTGTACTACAAACTGTCTAGCACCTATGGCAGACACTTTAAATAAATTAGCTCCTATTGAAAAAGGTTACATGGTAACTATCCATGCATACACTGGTGATCAGATGACTCTTGATGGTCCTCATAGAAAAGGAGATTTAAGAAGAGCTCGTGCTGCAGCTGTAAATATCGTTCCTAACTCCACTGGAGCAGCTAAAGCAATCGGTCTTGTTATTCCTGAGTTAGCAGGTAAACTAGACGGTGATGCACAAAGAGTTCCTGTTCCTACAGGTTCCACTACTATCTTAACTGCAGTAGTTGATAAAGCAGTTACAGCTGATGAAGTGAATGCAGCTATGAAAGCAGCTTCCAGCGCTTCCTTTGGTTATACTGAGGACGAAATTGTTTCTTCTGATATTATCGGTATTACTTATGGCTCTCTATTTGATGCAACTCAAACTAAGGTTATGGACTTAGGTAATGGAAAATCCTTAGTAAAAGTTGTTTCATGGTATGATAATGAGATGTCCTACACATGCAACATGGTTAGAACAATTAAATACTTTGCAGAATTAGCATAGTATATAATTAAATTTGTTTTCTAATTGATCCATCATGGGTCCGGTCTATATGGACCGGACCTTTATTATATAATAATATACTTCTCGATTATCTTATTATATAATAATAAGTAATAGATGATTTTGGTCTAAAGTAGAAGGGGCTATCCCTTTATTATATATAAGTAAGCTAAGATTAGTAGCCTACTTTTCTACTAGAAGTATATGTAAATGAAAGGAGTAACGAAATGTTAAATAAAAAATCTGTTGATGATATTAATGTAAAAGGAAAACGAGTATTAGTTCGTTGCGATTTTAATGTTCCCTTACAGGAGGGTAAGATTACTGATGAGAACCGTCTTGTAGCTGCGTTACCTACAATTAAGAAATTAATTGGTGATGGTGGTAAGGTAATACTTTGCTCCCACTTAGGAAAACCCAAGGGACCAAATCCTGACTTCTCTTTAGCACCTGTTGCAGTGAGATTATCTGAGTTATTGGGACAAGAAGTTAAATTTGCTAACGATGATAATGTTGTAGGTGATAATGCAAGGGCAGCGGTTGAGGCTATGAAAGAAGGAGATGTTATTCTTCTTGAGAATACCCGTTTTAGAGCAGAAGAAACTAAGAACATTGATACATTCAGCCAAGATTTAGCATCTATCTGTGATGTATTCGTAAATGATGCTTTCGGTACTGCCCACAGAGCTCACTGCTCCAACGTAGGTGTAACAAAATTTGTTGATACTGCAGTAGTGGGTTATTTAATGCAGAAAGAAATCGAATTCCTTGGTAACGCTGTGAATAATCCTCAAAGACCTTTTGTTGCAATCCTTGGTGGTTCTAAGGTGTCCAGTAAAATATCTGTTATCAATAATCTTTTAGATAAAGTTGATACCTTAATTATCGGTGGAGGTATGTCCTATACTTTCTTAAAGGCTAAAGGTGAGGAAGTAGGTAATTCTCTACTAGAGGAAGATTATATCGAATATGCTAAGGAGATGCTTGAGAAAGCTGAGAAAAAGGGAGTTAACTTATTACTTCCTATCGATAATGTTGTGGCTAAAGAATTCTCCAATGATGCAGAATTTAAAACAGTAGAAAATGATGGAATTGAGCCAGGATGGCAAGGTCTTGATATCGGTGAAAAAACTTGCAAGCTATATGCTGACGCTGTTAAAGATGCAAAAACAGTAGTATGGAATGGACCTATGGGTGTATTCGAGATGTCCAATTTTGCAGAAGGAACTAAAGCTATGGCTAAGGCACTAGCTGAAATAGATGCTATTACTATTATCGGTGGTGGAGATTCTGCTGCTGCTGTAAATATCCTAGGTTATGGAGATAAGATGACTCATATTTCCACAGGTGGAGGAGCATCCTTAGAATTCCTAGAAGGAAAAGAATTACCTGGCGTAGCTGCTGCCAATGATAAATAATCAGTGATGATATCAAGAGTGTAGCAGGAACAAAAGCTTGAACAATAAAAATAAAGAATAATAATATCTATAGGAAATCTAATTAAGAAATATTAGAAAATGAGATACAATGGAGATATAAGAAAGTTAAAGAAAGAGGATAATTATGCGTAGAAAAATAATTGCAGGTAACTGGAAGATGAATAAGACTCCCAGTGAGACTGTTAAACTAATTAATGAATTAAAACCTTTAGTTGCAACTGAGGATGCGGATGTGGTTTTTTGTGTACCCGCAGTATCCCTTACAATTGCTAAAGAAGTTGCAAAAGGTAGCAATATCGAGATAGGTGCTCAGAACATGCACTTCGAGGAAAGCGGTGCCTATACTGGTGAAATTTCTGCTAGTATGTTGACTGATATTGGTGTAAAATATGTTATTATAGGTCACTCTGAAAGAAGAGAATATTTTGGTGAAACAGATGAGACTGTAAATAAGAAAGTACTAAAAGCTATTGAGCATAATATTACACCAATTATTTGCTGTGGTGAGACTTTACAGCAGAGAGAGCAGGGAGTTACCATTGACCTTATCCGTCAACAGGTTAAGATTGCTCTATTAGGAGTTACAGCAGATCAAGCTAAGAATGTTGTAATTGCATATGAGCCTATTTGGGCAATTGGTACTGGTAAGGTAGCTACCACAGAGCAGGCTGAAGAAGTATGTAGTGCAATTCGTAAGTGCATAGCTGAAATCTATGATGATGCTACTGCTGAAGCGATTCGTATTCAATACGGCGGTAGTGTAAACGCTGAAAATGCAGCGGAATTATTTGCCCAGGCCAATATCGACGGTGGATTAGTTGGCGGAGCAAGTTTAAAGGCTGATTTTGGTAAGGTTGTAAATTACAAATAAATAGTTTATAGGGAGATACAGGTAATGGTTCACACCCCGGTATAAGCACAGTCGCTTGATTTGTATGCCATATTTCGGACATAAAATGTACCTATATTATACAAATTCCAGTGTTCTTCACATAAGGGTGTATTGCAACAATACCTGTATACTCCGTATATAATTTGGAATATCATCTTTGCTAGGCTGCATAAGCCCAGCAGAGATTTTGTGGTTATCCACGATGGCAACTAGTGTAAGATGAAAAGGAGTTTATAAGGAATGAGTAAAAAACCCACAGTGTTAATGATACTAGATGGTTATGGATTAAATGATAAGACAGAAAATAATGCAGTAGCTAAAGCAAAAACACCTGTTATGGATAGATTAATGGCTGAGTATCCATTTGTTAAAGGAAATGCCAGCGGAATGGCAGTAGGACTTCCTGAAGGACAGATGGGTAATTCAGAAGTTGGCCATATTAATATGGGTGCAGGTAGAATTGTATATCAAGAGTTAACTAGAATAACTAAGGAGATTCAGGATGGAGTATTCTTTCAAAATTCAGCGCTTTTAGCAGCGATAGATAATTGTAAGAGAAATAATTCTGATCTTCACTTATTTGGATTATTATCCGATGGTGGTGTTCACAGTCATAATACCCACCTATATGCTTTACTACAACTGGCTAAAAAACAAGGCATAGAGAATGTATACGTTCACGCTTTCCTTGATGGAAGGGATACACCTCCAACATCAGGTAAAAGTTTTATTGAGCAATTGGAAGATCAAATAAAGATTACAGGGGTAGGAAAGATAGCAACAGTTATGGGCCGTTACTATGTAATGGATCGTGATAACCGTTGGGACAGAGTTGAAAAAGCATATCGNGCTATGGCCTATGGTGAAGGTGAAACTTCAGAAAATGCTATCTTAGCTGTACAGAATTCCTATGATGCTGAAAAATATGACGAATTCGTTATACCAACAGTAATTACTGAAAATGGGAAACCTGTTGCTACTATAAAAGATAAAGATTCTGTTATATTCTATAACTTTAGGCCAGATAGGGCAAGAGAGATTACTAGGGCTTTCTGTGATAATGAATTTGATGGTTTTGATAGAGATAAGAGACTTGAGCTTACTTATGTATGCTTTACTGAGTATGATATTACAATACCCAATAAATTAGTAGCATTCCATAAGGTATCCATAGATAATACCTTTGGCCAATTCCTTGCAAAAAATCATAAGACTCAGCTACGTCTTGCTGAAACAGAGAAGTATGCCCATGTTACCTTCTTCTTCAATGCTGGTGTAGAAGTTCCTAATGAAGGAGAAGAGAGAATTCTTGTAAATTCTCCAAAGGTAGCCACCTATGATCTTCAACCAGAGATGAGTGCTCCAGAAGTAGCTAAGCATTTGGTAGAAGCAATTGAGTCGCTAAAGTATGATGTTATTATAGTTAATTTCGCAAATCCTGATATGGTTGGTCATACTGGAATAGAAGATGCAGCAATTAAAGCAATTGAAACAGTGGATGAATGCGTGGGCAAGGCTGTTGATGCCTTACTTAAAGTTGATGGTCAGATGTTTATTTGTGCAGACCATGGAAATGCAGAGCAATTAGTTGATTATGAAACTGGCGATCCATTTACTGCTCACACTACCAATATGGTTCCATTTATTCTTGTAAATTATGATAAAGACTATACCTTAGCTGAAGGTGGATGTTTGGCTGACATCATTCCTACTCTAATTGAAATGATGGGACTTGCTAAACCAGAAGAAATGACAGGTAAATCCTTGTTAGTTAAAAAATAATCCTTTGCAATAAGCTATAACAGGGGTATTTGTACTAAAAACAAGTTGAAATTATTCTATTACTATGTTAAAATAGGCATAGTTTTTAGGAGGTGCGCAATGGACGTATTAAAGATGATGGTTCAAATCATATATATATTGATTTGCATTGGATTAACAGTGATTGTTTTAATGCAGGAGGGTAAATCTGCTGGGTTATCAGGAGCATTGACCGGTGCATCTGAAACCTATTGGGGAAAGAACAAAGGCCGTTCCGTAGAAGGGGCTCTTTCTAGAGCTACAAAGATATTAGCTGCTTTATTTATAGTACTTTCTGTAGTTTTAAATTTAAATTGGTAGAGAATAAGAGAAGGGGTTATTGCATGATTTGCAAGCCCCTTTTTTCTCGCCTATAAAACTTATATTGATAAAAATATAAGTTAGTAAGGGAAAGTCTTATGTTTTTGCAATAGATTAAACTATAGCTTAAGAGAAATATATTTTCTGTTTTTGTAATATATGGTATACTGAATTTATAGTAATAATTTATATATTTGCAAATACTTATAATAAATAGAGCGGTGGAAACAATATTTTACTACTGCCTATTTGCATATATTTTGTATATCATATGTCATTAGATGACGAGTAAGTAACAGAAATGAGGGAAAATATGGATGATAAAAAAGTTGCTGAAGATAGAAAATTAATGCTTGAAGAGTTATTTCAGAGTGAAGAATATAAACCTATGAAATTTAAAGAGCTGATGGCTTTACTTCAAGTACCAAGAGGATCAAAGCATGAGTTAAAGGGGATTTTGGACCAATTAATATCGGAAGCAAAAATCATAATAGATTCAAAAGGGCGCTATCGTAAACCTGGCGATAATATTAAGATAGGGGTTTTTTCAGGAACCCAACGGGGTTATGGTTTTGTCATTTTAGAGGATGAAAAGGAAGATATATATATACCTGAAAATGCTACCTTAGGTGCATTTCATGGGGATAAGGTATTAATAAGTATAAAAGGGGAACAATCTGGAAGAAGAAAAGAAGGCAATGTTATAAGAATAATAGAACGGGGGAAAACCGAGATTGTTGGAACCTTCCAGAAGAGTAAGAATTTTGGCTTTGTGCTTCCTGATAACCATAAATTTGGTAAGGATGTTTTTATACCCATTGAGCATACAAAAGGAGCTGTTTCTGGTCATAAGGTAGTTGTTAAAATAACCAACTATGGGGACGAAACAAGGAATCCGGAGGGTAAGGTTGTTGAGATACTAGGCCATTTAAATGATCCTGGCGTTGATATTATGTCAGTGGTTAGGGCTTTTGAGCTTCCAGTAGAGTTTCCCAAGGAAGTTATGAGACAGTTGGATCAGATACCTGAGGAACTTAGTGAGAGTGATTATTTTGGAAGATTAGATCTTAGGGATCTTCAGACTGTTACCATTGATGGGGAAGATGCCAAGGATTTAGATGATGCTGTTACTATTACTAAGAAAGGGGACATCTATCATTTAGGAGTTCATATTGCTGATGTAACTAATTATGTTAAAGAAGGCTCTCACCTTGATAAAGAAGCATTAAAAAGAGGAACCAGTGTATATCTGGTAGACAGGGTAATACCAATGTTACCCCATAAGCTTTCCAATGGCATATGCTCCCTAAATGCGGGAGTAGACCGATTAGCCCTTAGTTGTCTGATGGAAATTGATAGCAAGGGAAATGTTATTGGCCATAAGTTAGCAGAGACAGTAATAAGAGTAGATCAAAGGATGACCTATACCAGTGTATCAAAAATAATAGAGGACCAGGATGAAGAGGAAAGAAAGAAATATGAAGACTTGGTTCCAATGTTTGAACTTATGCTTGAACTTTCTGAAGTATTAAAGGCCAGAAGGCATAAGAGAGGTTCCATTAATTTTGACTTCCCAGAAAGTAAGATTATTGTAGATGAAAGGGGTAAACCTATAGAGATAGCAGCTTATGAGAGAAATAAGGCCCATAAGATTATTGAGGAGTTTATGTTGATTGCCAATGAAACCGTTGCAGAGGATTTCTTTTGGCAGGAGCTACCATTCTTATATAGGACCCACGAAAATCCTGATGAAGAGAAAATTAAGAAGCTTGCCATATTAATAAATAACTTTGGATACAGCATTAAAATAGGCAGGGATGAGATACATCCTAAAGAGCTACAAAAACTTCTGGCTAAAATAGAAGATTCGCCAGAAGAAGCTTTAATTAGTCGTCTAACTTTAAGATCCATGAAACAGGCCAAGTATACTGTCAAAAACACAGGCCATTTTGGACTTTCGGCTAAATACTATTGCCATTTTACTTCACCGATTCGTCGCTATCCTGATCTTCAGATTCACAGAATCATTAAGGAGAACCTTAACGGTAGATTGGGAGAAAGAAGAATTTATCATTATGATAAAATCCTTAATGAGGTAGCTAATCACTCAAGTAAGACAGAAAGAAGAGCAGATGAAGCTGAGAGGGAAGTGGAGAAACTAAAGAAAGTAGAGTATATGAGTGAATTTATTGGAGATGTATTCGAAGGTGTTATCTCAGGAATTACATCCTGGGGAATGTATGTTGAACTACCTAATACTGTGGAAGGTATGATACGGGTCAGTGATATGGAGGATGACTATTATTTCTATGATGAAGAGCATTACGAGATGATTGGTGAGCATACTAAAAAAACTTATAAACTAGGTCAAAAGGTTAAGATAGTAGTTAAAGATGTAGATAAATTTATGCGGACCATAGATTTTACATTATATGAGGAGGAAGAATAGGTGGGGGAATATTTCAAATTAATCGCCAATAATAAAAAGGCGTATTATGATTACTTTATTGAGGATAAGTATGAAGCAGGTATTGTCTTACACGGTACAGAAGTAAAATCCCTTAGATTGGGAAAATGCAGTATTAAAGAATCCTTTATTCGTATTGAGAATAGCGAAGTATTTATCTATAATATGCATATAAGCCCTTATGAAAAAGGAAATATATTTAATAGGGATCCCCTGAGAGTAAGAAAGCTCTTACTACACAAAAGCCAGATCAATAAAATAGCAGGCCAGTTGGTTCAGAAAGGTTATACCTTAGTGCCGCTACAGGTTTATATTAAAGAAAATTTAGTTAAGCTTGAAATTGGTCTGGCAAGGGGTAAGAAGCTCTACGATAAACGTCAAGAGATTGCAAAGAAGGATCAGAGAAGAGAAGCCGAGAAAGAATTTAAAGTGAAGAATTTATATTAAAAAGTCTAGTAAAATCTTCTCTGAATTGTAATTATAAGGGACTAATGGTATAAAAAAAATTTGAATTCATTTCCCTTGACAGTTTACAATATTTATATTAATATAATAAGCACGTTAGCCAGATATTTTATATAAAATAAGGGGCTAGTATTTAGGTTCGACGGGCCGGCTGAAGTTGGAGAAGCTATCCGTAGGTGAGCACGTTACATCACAAATTAAATATAAACGCAGACGATAATTTAGCGTACGCTGCCTAATAATGGCAGCTGTCTGACTTAAAGCACCTACACTTTAAGATCCAGGCATCGAATATGTAGGAAACGACATATGCAAAGCTTTGAGCATATGGGCGTAATATGAAGCTACTAAAATCAGAAGGGTGTTAGTTCTCGTCTGATGGAGGGAATGTCAAACAACTAACTATGATAGTAGAAGTACAATGGATCCCGGTTCGGACGCGGGGGCAGGACCCGCCTAGTCCATTAGAAATAAGCATCTTATCAGAAATGATAAGATGCTTATTTATTGTATAGGAAATCCAGACGAATTTCCCATACAATAAATAAGCCCTCCAGACCTGTGTCCTCCAGACCTGTGTCCTCCAGACCTGTGTCCTCCAGGCATGGGAAGCTAGTTCACATTGGACACATTGGCTTTATCA
>JGI24708J26588_10002988_pt1 | contig 12557 bp, 11 predicted proteins | sample BioPla1DNA2_FD_26588 | JGI IMG/M metagenome (IMG submission 26588) | reverse complement strand
AATTGGTTTATTAACATCGTGTTGGTTGAAATTTAGTCGAGCTAAGCAAGTTCGAATGATTGTTTCTGATTGGATAGATGATTCTCTTACATATTCGATAATCGATTGATTAAGTTTAAGTTGTTTTAGCTTCTGATCAAAATAGCCAATTTTCACAGCTGAAGATAGTTGTACGCCATCAACACGANTGATAATTTTTTTAATGAGTGTTGATTTACCAACGCCGTTATTGCCGATAACCGCGACTTTATCATTGCCATTGATTTGAAAACTAGTAGGTTTCCATAATGTTCGCTTGCCAATTTCCGCAGGTAAATTTTNAATTCTTAAAATCGTCCTGCCATATAATTTNTNTGCTTCAGGATGTTCCATTTTAATTGGCGCTTCTTGATAAACCTTTTCTACTCGTTCTAATTTTTCTAGTCTTGTTTCAATTGCTTTTTTAGACTGGTGAAGTTTCTTTTGTTTTTTAGCAAAGTATGGTTTAGCACCAGTTATCTTAGCTTCAGATGAACTAAGTTGTTTAGGTTTTTTTGTTGCTCGTTGTGCTTTTTGCTCTTTTTTGGCAACAGCACGTTCTAGCTGTCTTTTCTTTTGTAAATATTGCTCATACTCTTCTTCTTGCTTTACAATTTTCAACTGCTTTTGGTTGCGATAATCACTGTAGTTACCATGATATACATGGATTTTCTGTTGATCTATTTCCCATATTTGTTCACATAGTTGATCTAAAACATAACGATCATGTGAGACAATGACGATTGCACCATTCCAGTGATGAAGTTGATTTAATAAGTGCTGAATATTGTCTTGATCCAAATTTGTAGTTGGTTCATCAGCTAAAAGTAAATCTGTTTCTTTAGCTAATGCTTGATTAATATAGCGCTGGGTCACTTCGCCGCCACTTTCAGTTGTATCGGTCACTTTCAATTGAGGAAGTAACTCTACTGAACCATAACATTTAATATGGCCTTGATTAATTTCCTGCTTACCAGCAATTAGATTTAATAACGTTGACTTTCCGGATCCGTTTTTACCAACAAGTCCAATTCGTGCTTTCTTTTCGATAATTAGTTGTTCAACTTCAAATAGTAAATCACCATTGATATATTGCTTAATTTGATTTAATTCTGTTATAACCAATTCATTTCACCTCATTAAAGGAGACAAAAAAAACCCCCTATTTTTATTTAAGTAAAAATGAAAATAGGAGGCACCGATTGCTTAAATGAAATGAGAGTTAAATTCAAATAACCGATTACATCCTATTTTCGCTAAACTAAATCAAAGCACACTTAATAAACTCACTTAGGAGTTGATTAATGCGACTTAGATGTAGTTAGGCTGTAAAAAATAGGATTATAACTTCATCGGCTAATAATTCACCCTTTCTCATACTTGTATCTCCAGTTTAATAAAAGATTACGCTAAATGTCAACTCTAGTATGATAGCAAGAAAAGGGCTTGAGATTTAAATCATAATCAGCTATAATAATTTAGGATTCATTTAGGGGCATTAGCTCAGCTGGGAGAGCGCTTGCATGGCATGCAAGAGGTCAGCGGTTCGATCCCGCTATGCTCCATATAAAACAAACAAAACACTGATCAAAACAGCGGTCAGTGTTGTTTTTATGAACTTTTTGCGAAATGTTTCACAAATAGATTGTTATTTTTATAGATTAGAAATATAATGAACTAGAAATTATAAAAATATTAATCTAAAGGACGTGTTCACATGAAGTTATCAGGTAAAACGGTCATTGTAACAGGTGCAGCTGCTGGTATGGGTGAAGCGATTGCTAAGAAGTTTGCCGCTGAAGGTGCAAAGGTTGTTGCTACAGATATCAATAAAGAATTACTTGATCCAGTGGTACAGTCGATCACTGAAGCTGGTGGTGAAGCTGTTGGATTAGTAAGTAATATTGGTAACCAAGAAGATATTGATCAAATGGTTCATGAAGCAATTGAACGTTACGGATCACTTGATGTTTTAGTGAATAACGCTGGAATTATGGATAATTTTGTTCCTGTTGGTGATTTAACAGATGAGCTATGGGATCGAATTATTCAAATAAATTTAACTGGGCCATTTAAAGCGGCACGTGCAGCCATTAAAGTGATGGAGAAGCAAGAAAACGGTGGTGTGATCATCAACAACGCTTCAATTGGTGGCTTATTCGGAGTTCGTGGTGGTGCAGCTTATGTATCATCTAAGCATGGCTTACTAGGATTAACTAAAAATATCGCTGCAACATATGGTATTCACGGCAAGATCCGTGCTAATGCAATTGCACCAGGTGGAGTAGCAACTAACATTCAATCAACAATTACAGAACCGCATGAGTTAGGAAGTAAAGCAATTGGATCAATTGGCGGAGGTACAGCACCGATTGGTCAACCAGAAGANATTGCTGAAGTTGCGCTATTCCTGGCATCTGACGCTTCAAGCTTTGTTAACGGCGCTATTATTACAGCTGATGGTGGCTGGACTGCGGGTTAAATCGATAAAATCTAATAGGTTTAAATTAGGCTTAATTCATAACTAAGAGGTTAGTTGTGAATTAAGTCTTTTACTTTTAAAACATGTAATATTTTGTATGAGAAATTAGATAATTTTATAAAATGTGACAAAAGTACATATTAAAATTAATTAATTATGTCCGATAAATAATACATAGTCTAAACGACTTAAGTTGATAGATAAAATAGGAAAAATGTCTTGTCTTAAGTTGTTTTTAAGTATACTATAAAGGTATAATGTTCATTCGACAAAAAGTTTTAAAATATTATGAAAGCGTTTTTAAAAAAGGGAGGCCATCAAGTTGTTTAAAAGATTTAACTTCAGCAAGCTTAAAATTTTCTCACCAATTCCATCAATCAAGAAGGCTTTTAAAAAATTAAAACTGCCGAAAAGACATCACAAAACGACGAAGCCTGAAAAAGTCATTAAGGCTAAACGTCCAAAGAAATATGGCAAAATTGGTATACATAATTTAAGAATTGGCTGGAAATACGGTTTTGTACTTATTATTATTTTTATTCTACTAGTTGTGACTACCGGACTTGTCTCATTTTCAATTAATGACGCCCAAAAAGATTTGGATGTCGTCGTTGAAGAAGCGGATCTATCTGTTTTAACAATTGAATTAAGTGATTTAATAAATTCAAAAGGTCTATCAGCAATGGCTTATGCACAACATGGCAGAACAAGTCATTTTGATGCGTTCGAAGCTAAAAATGTTAAAATTAATGAATTGATTAGTGATTTAAATGAAAAAATTTCTGGCGAGAACCACCAGTCGCTTTACAATGAGGTACTTAGAATTAATGACGAATTAAACACACTATTTTATGATGAAATTGTAGATGTAGTTGGTTCTGATATCGAAGTTAAGCGGCGTTTATATAGTAATAAATATAACAATTTGACTACATTCGCTGGACTTTATTTAGAATCACTTCGGAATTTAGTAACAGAAGATCGAAACTTAGCTGCTGAACATGCTGAAGGTAGCCAGAACTATGCATTACAGATATTAATTGCAAGTATGGTTGTATCGATAATTATTGCATTTATCCTTGTTATCTTTATTAGTCGCCATGTGACGAAACACTTAAATCGAGTTGTATTAATGAGTGAAAAGATCGCATCTGGTGATTTAACTGAAACAGACCACCATTATCGAGGCAGAGATGAGATTGCTCAATTGTCTACATCAATGGAGAAAATGCGTTTACAGCTTACAAATATGGTTGATTCTATTAAACAGACTTCATTATTAGTAAGTTCTCAAAGTGAGCAGTTAAATCAATCGGCAGATGATGTTAAATCAGGTACAGAGCAAATTGCTGCTACAATGGAAGAATTGGCATCAGGAACAGAAACGCAAGCAAACTTTGCAGGTGATTTAGCTGAAACAATGACAATCTTCGCTGAAAAGATTAAGTCAATTAATGCTAGCAGTGAATCGATTAATGAATCATCTAATGACGTGCTGAAAGAAACTGAGCTTGGTAATGAATATATGAATAAATCGATTAATCAAATGGATAATATCGATCAAATTGTTAAAGATGCAGTTGGAAAAGTTGCAGGTTTGGATAAACAAACACAAGAAATCTCTAAACTTGTTGACGTTGTGAAAGAAATTGCAGATCAGACAAACCTCTTAGCTCTAAACGCCGCAATCGAGGCAGCAAGAGCAGGCGAACATGGTCGAGGATTTGCAGTAGTTGCTGATGAAGTAAGAAAGTTAGCTGAACAAGTTGCTAATTCTGTTGTCAGCATCGCCAAAATTGTTAATGAAATTCAAACTGAATCTAGGAATGTTACTGATGCATTAGAAAAAGGCTACGATGAAGTTGAACAAGGAACAAAAGAAATTGAAGAAACAGGAGTTCGCTTCAAGGCAATTGAAGATGCTATTGCGGTTATGACATCTAATGTTCAAACAGTTATTTCAGGATTAGTAGAATTGAACAATGATTCTGCTAAAGTAAATGAAGCTGTTCAAGAAATCGCATCGATTTCAGAAGAGTCTGCTGCAGGTGTTGAAGAAACATCAGCTTCAGCTGAAGAGGCCTCAAGTGCAATGGAAGGCGTCTCAAATGGAGCGAGCACATTACTAGAATCTGCAAGAGAATTAAATGAATTAGTTCAACAATTTAAGATGTAAACTAAAAAGCGTTTGCCAATTGAATCAAAAGGCAGACGCTTTTTTTGAAAAAATATTTAAATTAAGCTTGAAGCTGTGATAATTCCTCTTCAATAGCTTGACGAATTCGAGTTAAACATTCATCAACATCTCTACCACGCACTCTTTTACCATTTACTAAAGCAAAAGGATTGAATCTGCATAAACCGCATAGAGATAGGCATTGATTGACGATAACGGAAACTTCCGGATATTCCTCTTCTAATAATCGTTCAGCATCAACTGTTATTAAGACATTACTTTCGCAGATTTCTACGATGACAATCCCCATATTAATCTACCCTTTCAGGAAAAACTTATCTTATTAGAATATCATTGTAGTGGATACAATGATGTTTGTCATTTAATATACACCAATTGTGACATTTTAGACGTAGGAGATTAATAAGTAATAAATGTTCACGCTTTGTTATTTACTTCACAAACATTTTAAGCTATGATTAAATAAAGGGTGGGTGTTTTGGATGAGTTCACAGAAAACAACTAGAGAATCAATTGTTGAGCTTTTAAAGAAGAATAAGGAATTGTCAGTAAGTGGGTTAAAAGAGCATTTAGATATAACCGAAATGGCTGTTAGAAAGCATTTAGTAAAGTTAGAAGCTGATGAATTGATTACATCAAGATCTGTTCGTAAACCAATGGGACGACCTGTTATTTATTATAGTTTAACTGAAAAGGGCCACGAAATTTTCCCTAATAACTATGATAAGATTGTAGTTGAACTACTACAAGATATTCATGAAAATTTAGGCGAAGAAACTATCGACACACTATTCAAAAACCGCGAACAGCGACTACGAAAAAGGTATCAACGCCGCATTTACAAAGAAGATTCATTGACTGAGAGAGTTCAACAATTAGTCGATGTCCAATCTGAGAACGGCTATATGGCCGAATTTTCCGCCCCAGAAAATGATGGTACCATCACATTTGAACAATATAATTGTCCAATCGCAGCAATTGCAGATCGATACGACAGACCTTGCCATTATGAATTAGAATTATTTAAAGAAGTATTAGGTACAGATCAAATTGAGCGAGTAGAATGTATTGCAAAAGGTGGTAAAAGCTGCAAGTATGTTATTCAAAAGCTAGAGTCAGAACAATAGTGAATCCCTCTTACGTGAAGGGGGATTTTTAATTTGATTAATAGATAATTTTATCTCATCTGATTGAGAGATTAAGCGTTATCGCTAATCAATTTTGATTCAATTAAAATAGTATAACTTAAATTGTATATTGTCATTTTTACAAAGTTCTTGATAATTTATTCATGTATAATGACTGTACGAGGTGATTGAAGTGACAGAAATCACAAGAATAACAATACAGAAAAATAACCAACATCGTTATAATATTTTCATTAAAAAAGAAGGAAAAGAACAGTATGGTTTTAGTGTAGAAGAAGAGACGTTAATTAGTGAGGGTTTAAAAAAAGGTGAAAAACTAGATCAAGCTAAAATAAATGAATTAATGAGAACAGATGACCTTAATAAGGCCTATAATAGTGCTATTCATTATCTAAGCTATCGCATGCGCTCGACGAAAGAAATTAAAGACTATCTACTTAAAAAAGAATTAGATGAAGAACAGCTAGAAGTCATCATTGAACGTTTGAATCGCCATAACTTACTAGATGATCAAGCTTTTGCAGAAGCCTATGTCACGACGAAAATGAATACAGGATTCAAAGGTCCAGAACAAATACGAGTAGAGTTGGTTCAAAAAGGTATTAAGCATGAGATGATTGATCATGCGCTACAACTTTATTCTGAGCAAAAGCAATTAATCTTAATCGAAAAATGGCTAGGGAAACAAATGAAGAAATCAGCTCGTCAATCATATCGCCAAAGAATTAATAAGATGAAGCAACAATTGATGCAAAAAGGTTTTCAGCAATCGACAATCGAACAAGCATTTCAACAGTATGAGTTAGACAAAGATGATGATCAAGAGTGGCAAGCACTAGTTTACCAAGGCGAAAAGGCATTAAGAAGTTATCAAGCAAAATCAGAAGGTTATCAACTTGTGCAAAAAATTAAAGCCTCTCTCTATCGAAAGGGCTTTAATCAAGATTTAATTGAGCGATTTATTGATGAGCACTTACCAAATTAATTTAATGTACAAAAATAAAAATCAAACCTGATCGATATTACAATAAGCCATTTGCCTTTAAGTGATCAATTGCTTCATAAACATGATTAACAATATATTTTCCAGCTTGTTTAACATCATGGTCTGCGCTTGATATCACATAGCTATGTGGTGTCATTTGAAGCATTTCAATATCATTTTGAGAATCACCAATTACAGCAATTTCCTCAGGTTTTATTGACATCGTTTGAATTAACTGATTGAGTCCAATCTGCTTGTTAACACCTGTCGGCATGATATCCATACACTTTGGTGCAGATAACACACTTTCTAGTTTCCCTTTAAAACGAGCATTTAACTCGGATTGGATGACTAATAACTGTTCAATTTCTCCAAGCAACATAAACTTCGTGATATCTAATTGATGTTTAAGTTTGTCCTCAAGCTGCTCAGTATGTATAAGTCTGTGATTAAACAATACTTGAAGATCATTTAAAATTGGAATATCTTGTTCAAATAAAATGTCATCTTTCGTTGTTACAAAATAGTAGGCTGGATATTTTTTTAATTGCTGATAAACAACCTGACTTAAGTCCTTTGAAAATTGACGTTTAAAAATTATTTCCTCAGCCTTATTAATAACATATGCACCATTTTGACTCACACGGTGACCATTTATGTCTAATTGGTTAAACAGACAGACGATATCCCGATCTGATCGTCCAGTAGCAAACGCAATCTCAGTACCATTTTGATATAACGCTTGAATCGCTTCTTGGTTCTCTTTTTCTATATAGCGATGATCTTTCAAAAGCGTGCCATCTAAATCAGTAGCAAATAATTTAATCATTTAATCATCCTTTCGCAATTCATCTCTAACTTCTACTCTAAGCTAATAAGGCAAACGACGCAATAAAAACCCCTTAAAATTGTATTGATCAGACAATACTTTAAGGGGATTTGGACAGGAAAAAATTTATAGATCTTCAATAAGTAATTTGTCTTGGAGCTTCGCCTCTGAAAAGATCCAACCTGTGTATGATTTTAATATTTGCAGATCTTTTGTGATTTTCACTACTGCAACAAATGGATAATGATCCTTTGAACGGTAACGTAAATCAATGAAACGAACNTCAGTGTAAGCATCNTATTCAGTTTGTTCCCAGCGATACACTTTTGAAAATGATAGAAACGCATCAACATTTTGATCTGTTTTAGCGACTCTCATTAATTCCGTATCAGGTACTGGCGTTCGTTCAAATTGATCGACAATCTGAATATTACCGTCATTTGCTCTAGCAACGTAAAATTTATCTTTAGTCGTAATTGCAACACGCCAAATTTTTTGACTAATGGTTGGAGATGTGAAGATCCCCTCAACATTATAAAAAGATCGACGAATTTTCCGCTCTAATACTTTTTTCTGCCAAAATCGTTTTAGGTAATATAAAACGAGCAAGAAATAAATGATGAGAAACGTTTTAACAGGACTTGCTCCTAAAAGCCAAAACGCAAATCCAATAATATGAGCAGAAAAGATAACCGGATCAAATGTATTGATAAAACCAAGCCCTACCCACTTTCTTGAAAAAGGTCGAAAAGCTTGGGTTCCATAAGCGTTAAAGATATCAACGAGTACATGGAGAAATACAGCGAGTGCTGTCCAGAACCAAATATTAATATAGGGTATATCAGGTACGATTAAATAAATGATCCCCGAAATGAACAATCCCCAAAAAATCATTAACGGGATTGAATGCGTAATTCCACGATGATGGCGCAGATAGACTGCGTTATTTCTTAATTTTAAGATTGTATCAAAATCAGGAGCGTGTGAGCCAATAATCGTTCCAGCCATAACAGCAGTAAAAAAGATTGGATTCTGTTGAATAACCGGATCAATAGTAGCGATTCCACCTAAAGCAATCCCCATTGCAATATGAGTACCAGTATCGATTTGTGCTCACCTCTTTCAAATGATGTAATTAGTCGATATAATCAAAGTTACTTCAATTTATTTTCCTTTATATTTTGCCATAATTGTAGTGGATTAAACATTTTATGATTATACATACGAGATCAAGAAAAAAGGGTGACAAGATTGCAGCCAGATTTATTTGATAAAAAAGCATTCCAAACAGACTTAATTCAGTGGTTTAAACAAAATCAGCGCCAATTACCTTGGCGTGAAGATCAAGATCCATATAAAGTATGGGTTTCTGAAATTATGCTCCAACAAACACAAGTAGATACAGTCATTCCGTACTTTAAAAACTTTATTGATAAATTCCCAACTCCAACAGCATTAGCTGAAGCTGATGAACAAGATGTACTAAAAGCGTGGGAAGGTCTTGGGTATTATTCAAGAGCACGCAATCTCCATACAGCAGTCAAGGAAGTTAAAGAAAAATATCAAGGCATCGTACCAGAAGATCGTCAACAATTAAGTAAACTAAAAGGGATTGGACCTTATACATTAGGAGCGATTATGAGTATCGCATATGATCAACCTGAGCCAGCGGTAGATGGTAATGTCATGCGAGTCATGTCACGCGTATTTCGAATTGACGATGATATAGCCAAACAAAAAACGAGACGGATTTTTGAAAATTTAGTTCGTGAAATTATTTCGCTTGAAGATCCATCGAGCTTTAATCAAGGTGTAATGGAGTTAGGTGCTTTAATTTGCAAGCCAAGGAACCCTCAATGTCAGCTATGTCCAGTTCGAGCACACTGCCAGGCTTTTCAATCGAATTCTCAAGCAGATTATCCAGTTAAGTCAAAACAGAAAAAACAGAAAACACTACATTATTATGTGACCATTTTAGAAAGCCAATCAGGTGAATTTTTAATTGAAAAAAGACCTTCAGCAGGATTGCTAGCAGGATTATGGCAATTTCCGATGATTGAACAAGGTGAAGTAGATGCACAGCTTTTAGCAACATTTCTAGAACAAACATACAAAACAAAGGTATTGAATACTCAAAAATTAGAATCGATCAAACATATTTTCACACATTTAATTTGGTCAATTGATGTATTTCACTTTAAAGTAGCAGATTTTTCAGTAACTGAATCTGCACAGCAATTGGTATCTTTAGCTGATATGAAGGACTATCCATTTCCAGTTCCTCATCAAAAAATAATTGAACAGCTTCATATATGANNNTAAAATAATATTATNATTAATTTCTGAATAGTCACCGCGAAACTGGTTATTCTAATCGGTGTGGAGGTGATATGCAAATGGCTAAGAACCAAAATAAAAACCAAGCTAGAAGTAAAACTAATGTTGAGGAAGTAAAACGACAAAATCAGCAAGCTCAACAAGGACAAGGTCAATATGGAACTGAGTTTGCTTCTGAAACGGATACAGCTCAAGTGAGACAACAAAACAAAAAATCGCAACAAAATAAGAAGTAACTTTAATTAATAAAAAAAGAGGCATGAATGAAAAGCGCTCCGAATTTGAAGTATGTTCTAACATTCGGGGTGCTTTTCTTATGGTTCTTTTTTTATTAATAGTCTATCTTACTCATNNATGCNGCTAGATAAAAAAGCTAGTCTAAATAGTTTTATTTGAGGTTAATTAAAGTTATAATNAAGAGAGCTTAAACAATGAAAGGAAGAANCAATGGTTGNGCCAAATCAAGGTTCACCTATAAAAATTGTAAGTTATAAGCATGATGGCCAGCTACATCGAACGTGGCAAGAGACAACAGTTCTAAAAGCAACAAATAGTCGAATTATAGGTGCGAATGATCGGACTAAAGTCTTTGAAAGTGATGGAGGACTTGGGTCACTAGAGAACCAGCTATTTGCTTTTTTTACACTAAATACTGGTTTAATATTATTGGGATGCTTCGAGAGGACGGTATTCATTACTATTGCAATATTAGCTCTCCGTTTATTTATGAGTCAGGAGCTGTAAAGTATATCGATTACGATTTAGATATTAAAGTATTTCCTGATATGACTTATACACTTTTAGATGAGGATGAATATGCGCTTCATCGTGAACGAATGAATTATCCAGAAGTTCTGGATCGAATTTTATGGAATAATGTTTCTCAGTTGAAACAAATGATTCATCAACGTAAAGGTCCGTTCGCCTATGAACATGTCGAAAGATGGTATGAAATGTTTTTAACTTATCGCCATTCTAAAGAATAAAAAATGACCTCGCATATAATAAGTAAGAGATAACGATTGTTACACTCACTTTAGTTATGTAGGTCATTTTTTTATTGTTCTAAATCTCGTTTCGGCACTATTTTCACTTTTTCATTAGCATGAAATTTCTCATAGCTACTTAATAATGCTTGCAAATGATTAAGTTCATGGTCGTACCTTATTAACTTTGTTGCTAGAGGTAAGAAGATCAGATAGTCGCTAGAGTTTTCTTGGTATAATTTTAAAAGACCATCAACAAACTCAGTAATATTGGAATGACTATCATGACTTTGATTATATGGTTTAATTTTTCCGGTAAAACTAAGGAGCATATGTTCATGACGGTGAACGACATAATCTATTTCTTCAACTAGTTTCGTTCGAATATCAATTGGGATCATATTTGTTCGATTATCAACAGTATGAATCGTTCGAAGTAAACTGAAACTTATATGACTCACTTTAATCAGTTGTCTAAAGATGACAAGCTTTCGAGCGCGCATAAATTTATTTTTAGGCAAATAGATTCTTTCTTCAGAGAAAAGTAAATACAATTCATNCATTCGTTTTAATTCATTATGAAGATTTTGCATTTCTTTTTTTAATGAAGGATCATCGGATAAATGCCTGATGGTTACTCTCAACCACTGGATAATTTCTAGAGTTAATTGCTTGATGTGTTCAAATAATGTCGATTCATACTTGGGAGGAATAAACACAAGGTTCACGACAAAAGCCGCTAATATTCCAAACATTAACGATGAAAATCGCACAATACCAAAGACTAGAATTTCCATCGATGTTGTTTCCATTACAGAAATAACGGCCATTAATGCAATTGAGACAGCACTTTTTTCAAATTTTAATAAACGGCATATGATGATGACAGTGACTACGGCCAGTCCAACGACAACTGCATCATTACCAATCGTGTATGCTAAACTAACCCCCGTGACAACACCAATTAAGTTACCGTATAACTGTTTAAATGTAATTTTAAAAGATTGATAAATAGAAGGCTGCATAGCAAAGACTGCTGCGAAACCAGCAAATGCAGGAGATGGAAAATTAAGTAATCCAGCAATGTATAATGCAATGGCAACAGCTAGTCCTGTTTTAAACATTCGAGCTCCTAATTTCATCGGTAAGCCCCCTTATGATAGAACTGAATAAATCTATTATAAACAATATTTAAATTGACTCAATATCTAATCAAGTGAATTGTGATGACAAATTAATTATAGCATGGAATGATTTTTATGTTTGATGATATAGCTTGTGGATAGTAGGCTGAAATATTAGAAAATGAAGAAAAACAAAAAGGACCTTTACTAACTTAACTTAGTAAAGGCCAAGTTCATGCTTTGAAGGGAAGTCATACAAATTGACAAAAAAAGCATGAGTTGAAATTAAATTTCAAGACTTATAATAGCATAATCTAAAAAGATAATCAATTCATAAATAAACAAAAATCCATAATTTTATTAAATTTTTAGAAAAATAGTATCAGGTTCTAACTTTTTCTAAAGAGGCAGTGTATTTTTAATGTGTTTGTTTGTGTTTTGTTGCGTCTAA
>JGI24708J26588_10002979_pt1 | contig 12578 bp, 11 predicted proteins | sample BioPla1DNA2_FD_26588 | JGI IMG/M metagenome (IMG submission 26588) | reverse complement strand
TCGGTGCAGTCTTTTCTTTCAAGTCTCCGCTTGAAGAGAGTCGGTTAAAATTCACATGTTTCGTAAATCCCTATGTGAACGCTTCTTTAGGGGCGATTTTTATTTAACCCTTATCTGTTTAACTTTTAAAGGGAATGTCGTAAATAATTACTAATTTATATTTTTTGTAAGTTATTGAAACCATTTTTGTAACATGTTACTATAAAAGAGGATCATGAATTAACATTTTTATAAGGGGCTGGGGGATATGAAGGAAATGTTAAAATTAAGGCGGATATATTTATTGCTACTATTACCGCTTTCCTTTTTGCTAATCTATATTGCAAAGCAGAATAGTAATTTTGCTGAGCAATTTTTTGCACTTCGTATTTATAAATGGTTATCGCAAATAATATCAATGTCTACCAGTATCTTTCCTTTTTCTTTGGCGGAAATCCTTGTTCTGTTATTACCGATAATATTCCTATTCCTATTCACCCGTTTTGTAATCAAATTAATAAAGAATAAAGAAAACCGAGTTACTTTCCTATGGAAGGGAATTCTTAATACATTATGTTTGTTAAGTGTATCACTGTTCCTTTTTATCATTCTAGCAGGCATTAACTATTATCGATACCCTTTTCGCTATTATTCTAACCTTAAAGTTCGTAACTCCTCTGTGCAAGAGCTTTATGAATTAACCAAAAGTCTAGCAATGGATGCAAACCAACTAAGAAATGCTACGAGTAAAGAGGATGAAAATGGTGTATTTCAATTATCCATGAATATGTATGATGTATCGAATAAAGCATCGGAGGCTATGACCGCGCTTTCCAAAGAGTATCCGGTACTGGCAGGAAGTTATGGGACTCCTAAACCGGTTCTTTTATCTCCCCTAATGTCGTATACCGAGATTACGGGTATCTTCATGCCTTTTACCATGGAAGCAAATGTTAATATTGATATACCTCATTACTCAATTCCTTCTACTATGCTCCATGAACTAGCTCACTTACGTGGATTTATGAGGGAAGATGAGGCGAATTTTATTGCTTATTTAGCTGGAATGGAATCGGATCACCCAGATATTCAATATAGCAGCACCATGCTTGCCCTGATTATATCTGGTAATGCTTTATATAAGGAAGATACGGATTTGTATTTTGAGATTAGAGATCTATATTCCGAAAAAGTGTTAAAGGACATTCGGGCGAATTCAAGATATTGGCAACAGTATGAGGATACGGTAATTAGTACAGTATCAAATAAGATTAATGATACCTACTTAAAAGCGAATGACCAATCCGATGGTGTCAAAAGTTATGGAAGAATGGTAGATTTATTACTTGCAAAATATCGTAGAGATAATAGTAGCAAGTAATGCGAGAATATATCAAATAAAATTTAACAAATAACCTATATTTAACTCAAATATTTTGCGGAATTATTTCTAAGGCTTTAATAGATCCGTAATATTTGAGTTTTTTTATACTGAAAAAGTATCTAATATATTAATAAAATGGGGCATAATTCAATTAACTACAAAAATATTACAATATTATGAACGTTTCGACAAATTTCTAATAAATTAGTATAGAAAGGGCTAGCAAATTAAGGGTTGTATTTTTAAGAAGTTATGATATAATTATTACGTAATTGTTAACAGAATTAAAATATATTTAAGAATGTAACATTCAAGGAGATTTAAAATGAAAGCAATGAAGAAACTTCTAGTTACTCTTTTTACAGTGACAACTCTTTCAATCTGTTTGGGTAAAACGGTTTATGCTTCCGAATTAGAAACGATTGCATTAGAGCTGGCACAAGAAGTAGTTTCAGAAGGTACCGATCTAGATATAATAGCTACAGAATTAGAAGAGGAATCAACTGATGATGAAAGCCAATTGTCTGTTGATAACGATTTAAAACAGAAAGAAGCTGAAATTCCCGAAGGTAATATGTATGTAGATGAGCAAGGCCAAGTTTATTACATAGAACTGGATGAGGAAAAAGAAGCAGAAACAAAAGAAGAAAAAGAAGAAGGAAGAGACAAGAAAGACAAAGAAAAGAATGCTAAAGAAGAGAAGGTAGAAAAAAAGAAAAAGAAGAAACCTACTTATTCAAAAGAAGATTTAAGATTACTGGCAGCCCTGATTTATGCAGAAGCAGGTAATCAATCCTATGAAGGTATGTTGGCGGTCGCTAATGTTGTTATCAACCGTGCAAATAGTGATGTTTACTGGCATGTAGATACCATTAAGGAAGTTATCTATGATAACAAATGGTCCGTTCAATTTGGCGTAACTATTAAGAATAAAAAAACCGGTAAGAGTCGTTTGGATAAAGCGCTTGAGTGTTATGATACCGGCAAATTCCCTGGGTCCAATGCGAAAGCAGAAAAAAAGGCAATGCAAAGGGCTATCAAAGCAGCTAAAGCTGCTTTAGAGGGAGAAAATAATATTGGTAACTTCCTTTGTTTTAATGCAAATAGGAACACATCAAGAATTAAGAAAAAATATGACTATAAGATTCTTGGAGATCATATTTTCTATCGAACAAAATAATATAATATACTAACAAGCCCCCGTTTATAAGCGGGGGTTTTTAGTTGGCTAGGCTTATATCTTTTGCAGAAGGCAATCTGAAAGTTGTTTTGTAATGCGCAAGAAGTCCCTTTTTTAATTTTACTCTTTAAAGTCATCGTAAATTGTGGTATTATATAACATATGTTATTGTCACATTTAGTAAGTTTTTCGCTTTTTAAGCAGTAAATACTTCATAATAGAGGATGTCTATAATGATGTCCATAGTTACTTATCATAATTAACTAGCATAGAAGTTAATTATGGCAATGGGTTTAGCTTATTATTACATATATATGTAGTATAAGAAACGGAGGATAAGAGATTGGCTAATTTGTTTTCTGGATTAGAGGAATTAGGTCTTAAGAACCTATCAAAGATGGATATATATGATAAAGAAAAAGAGAAGAAGGTTCCAGAAGCAGAAAAAAAGCAAACAATTGAAGAAGCTGATTTTATATTTGATAAGTCATATATATGTCCTGTATGCGATAAGGAATTTAAGTCTAAAATGGTCAAAGCCGGTAAATTTAAGTTACAAAAAATAGATACCGATTTAAGACCGGTTTATCAATTCGTGGATCCCTTAAAATATGATGCTATTGTTTGTCCACATTGTGGATATGCTGCATTAAGCCGTTTTTTCAAATATGTTACATCAATGCAGGCATCTTCAATTAAGAATAATATCTCGTCATCATTTCAGGGATTAAAGGAAGACGGAGATGTATATAGCTATGATGATGCAATTGTAAGACATAAGTTAGTATTGGTTAATACGATTGTAAAAAAAGCTAAAACTTCTGAACGCGCTTATACATGTCTGAAGATCGCATGGCTTCTACGGGGAAAGGCAGAAAGTTTAAAGAAAGATATCCCTAATTATAAAGAACAGTTAATTGCACTTGTTAAGGAAGAACTAGAGTTTATTAAAAATGCTTATGACGGTTTTGAAGAGGCCTATAGTAAAGAAACTTTTCCAATGTGCGGAATGGATGAAAATACAGTAACTTTACTTGTTGCTGACTTGGCGAGAAGAATTGGTAAGGTTGATGAATGTAGTAGATGGATTTCGAAAATACTAGTTGCTAGAGATGCAAATGAACGCTTAAAATCCAAAGCGCGTGAAATTAAAGAACTACTTCAGGAAAATAAAAAATAATCAATAATTATTGATGGAATAAGAAAAGGCGGATGCAATATTGAAAGAAAAACTATACACAATTCCGGTTAATGATGCTTTTGATGAAGATTGTGAATGTCCGGTCTGTTCTATGAGAAAAAGTCTTGAATCCAATGCGATTGACTTTACCATGGGTCCAAGCTATATGGAAGATGATGTCCGGGGAGCTACTTCACGTTTAGGTTTTTGTGAAAATCATTTAACCTTATTATATAAGCATCAAAATCGATTGGGATTGGCTTTAATATTAAAATCACATATGGATAAGATTATTAAAGATACAGAAATGTTGTCGGAGGCCAAATTAAGTGCTCCTTCCTTTTTTAAGAAGAAGAGTGAGAAGGCAGAGATTGTTTCCTATTTAGACAAACTAGAGGCATCTTGCTATATCTGCGATAAAATTAATAATACTTTTGAACGATATATCGCGACGATATTCCATCTTTACCGTCATGAGGAAACCTTTCGAAAGAAGTTTAACTCATCAAAGGGATTCTGTACCCAGCATTATAAAATACTTTACTCTGCAGCAACAAAGTATTTAAGAGGCGAAGAACAAAACCGTTTTCGAAAGAAACTGAATAATCTTTATTTAGATAATATGAAACGGGTACGAGATGATTTAAGCTGGTTTATAGATAAGTTTGATTATCGCTATGCTAATGAACCATGGAAAAATTCAAAAGATGCCCTACCTAGAGCCTTGGAGAAAACGAATGGCATCTCCTTGTCATAATAATTTATGATATATTTTAGAAATTGTATTATAAAATGGAAATTCGAATATACTAGAGTAGTACGATGTCATGATAGTAAAAGTTATTACCATTATGGTAATAACTTTTTTAAATGTAAGTTAAAATAAGGTTAATTTAGGACTGCAAGATTATCATTTTTTAAGATATTAATAGAAAAAGTGAGATAAATTAAGAAAAACAGAGCAATGATTAGAAAAACTGGGAATATGCAGAATTTCAAAAGAGAAGTGAAGTTGCATAATATAGGCAAATTTACTAATATATAATCTATCAGTTAGCACTCAACTTAAGCGAGTGCTAATAATCTCTAAGTCGGGATTTGTTCCCAATAAATCTAAAAGGAGGAATCATATCTATGAAACTTGTACCATTAGGAGATAGGGTAGTATTAAAGCAGTTATTAGCTGAAGAAACTACAAAATCAGGTATTGTGCTACCTGGGCAGGCAAAAGAAAAACCACAGCAGGCTGAGGTTGTTGCTGTTGGCCCTGGCGGAATGGTTGATGGAAAAGAAGTAACAATGCAGGTTAAAGTTGGCGATAAGGTTATTTACTCTAAATATGCAGGAACAGAAGTAAAGATTGAAGAGGAAGAATTCATCGTTGTAAAACAGAACGATATTCTTGCGATAGTAGAAAACTAATTGTAGAAAACTGATTAAGGAGGTTTGTTATAATGGCAAAAGAAATTAAATACAGTTCAAAAGCTCGTGCTGCATTAGAAACTGGTGCAAATAAATTAGCAGATACAGTGAAAGTAACACTTGGACCAAAAGGAAGAAATGTCGTTCTAGATAAATCTTTCGGCGCACCGCTAATTACAAATGACGGTGTTACCATTGCGAAAGAAATCGAATTAGAAGATGCATTTGAAAACATGGGTGCTCAGCTGGTTAAAGAAGTAGCTACAAAGACAAATGATGTTGCTGGTGATGGTACAACAACAGCTACTGTACTTGCTCAGGCAATGATCAAAGAAGGTATGAAGAACCTGGCTGCAGGCGCGAATCCAATCATTTTAAGAAGAGGTATGAAGAAAGCTACTAAAGTTGCTGTTGATGCAATCTCTAAAATGAGCTCAACCTTAAAGGGTAAAGAGCAGATTGCTAGAGTTGCTGCTATTTCTGCTGGTGATGATGAAGTTGGTCAATTAGTAGCAGATGCTATGGAAAAGGTATCTGCAGACGGCGTTATCACAATCGAAGAGTCTAAGACAATGATGACTGAGCTTGACTTAGTAGAAGGTATGCAGTTTGATCGTGGATATGTATCCGCTTATATGTGTACTGATATGGATAAGATGGAAGCAGTATTAGAGAATCCATATATCTTGATTACCGATAAGAAGATCTCTAATGTTCAAGAAATTTTACCTCTTCTTGAGCAAGTTGTTCAAAGCAGTGCAAGATTACTTATTATTGCAGAGGATGTTGAGGGCGAAGCTCTTACTACTTTAGTTCTTAATAAATTAAGGGGTACCTTCAATGTTGTTGCTGTTAAGGCTCCTGGCTACGGTGATAGAAGAAAAGCAATCCTTCAAGATATTGCTATCTTAACTGGTGGTACAGTGATCACAGACGAATTAGGATTAGACCTGAAAGAAGCTACATTAGAGCAATGTGGTCGTGCAAAATCCGTTAAGGTTCAGAAAGAGAACACAATCATTGTTGACGGCGAAGGCCAGAAGGATGAAATCCAGGCTAGAATTAATCAGATTAAAGCTCAGATTGAAGAGACAACTTCTGAGTTTGATAGAGAAAAATTACAGGAAAGACTTGCTAAGCTTACCGGTGGTGTAGCTGTTATCCGTGTTGGTGCAGCAACCGAAACCGAAATGAAAGAGAATAAGCATCGTATGGAAGATGCTCTTGCAGCTACAAAAGCAGCTGTTGAAGAAGGAATTATCGCAGGTGGTGGATCTGCTTACATCCATGCTTCCAAGGAAGTTGCTAAGCTTGCAGCTGAATTAGAAGGGGATGAAAAGACCGGTGCGAATATTATCTTAAAGGCCCTAGAAGCACCTATCCATTGTATCGTAAGCAATGCTGGATTAGAAGGTTCTGTAGTAATTAATCGTGTAAGAGAAAGCGAAGTTGGTACTGGATTTGACGCTTTAACAGAGAAGTATGTAGATATGGTTGAAGCTGGTATCTTAGATCCTACTAAGGTTACTAGAAGTGCTCTTCAAAATGCAACAAGCGTAGCTTCCACTTTATTAACAACAGAAGCTGTAGTTGCAAATATAAAATCTGACGACCCTGTAGCTCCAGCAGGTGCTAATATGGGTATGATGTAATTTGAATTTAATCAAATAACTAAGATAAATATTGAAATAGCATGTATTCATAAGAGTACATGCTATTTTTAATCTTAACATTTATCATTTAGTCTATGCGGGATGTTTAGATATGAGTCTATCATTTAAAGTTTATTATGTAAATATTTACTTGACAACTGTTAGTATATTGCGTAATATGAAGCTGTACAAATAAAATACATAATTATTATATGCTAGGGGAGCCCACGGCTGAGAGGTATGATTTTATTCCATACTGACCCTCACTACTTGATCCGGATAATACCGGCGTAAGGAAGCAATCAAGTGGCCCCTCCGATGCAATCAAAGGAGGTTTTTTTATGTTCCAAAAGGTTTTTGATTTCTTTATTTATACGGATACCAGTTATGAACCGTATAGCTACTATCCAACGACAGCAGGTAATATTGCCTTAATTGTTATTATTTTAATATTACTTGTTGCAATGCTTGCCATCAGCGGTACAAGCAAAAAGATGCAAGCAAAGCAATTGGCATTTTCCGCTTTAGCGATGACACTTGCGGTAGTTACTTCACTATACACGGTTGTTGAGTTTCCTTTCGGGGGATCCATAACACTATTTCGTATGTTCTTTATCTGCTTAATAGGCTTTTTGTATGGTACACGAGCTGGTATTATAACCGGTGTAGCATACGGATTGTTGGATTTTATCTTAGGGCCTTATGTAATCCATCCGGTACAGCTATTATTAGATTACCCGGTTGCCTTTGGATTTCTGGGTCTTGCGGGATTATTTAATAAATCCAAACATGGAATGATAAAAGGATATCTCTTAGGTGTCTTTGGAAGATATCTTTGCCATGTAGTTACAGGTGTTATTTTCTTCTCCGAATATGCTGGAGAACAAAACCCATTTATTTATTCAGTCATTTATAATGCTTCCTATATTGTACCTGAAGCGATAACCACCGTATTAATTCTTCTAATTCCTGCAGTTCGCAGTGGATTATCCGAAGTTAAAAAGATGGCATACGAGAATTAATCGATACCATAATCAAGGCTGTTCAAAATAAATTCGTTTTTATAATCGAATACATTTTAGAACAGCCTTGATTTATTTAATGACAGTAAAATTGCCTTCTTAAATCCATTGTATATTATTCCGCAATCCTTGTAACGGCAACATAGATTCCGGAGATTCGATACCAGGTAGGGAAATCAACAATTCCCGTCACTGGCATACCGAAGGTCTGCTGGAAGGCACGAACAGCATTTGCTGTTTGTTCATCGTATTGGCCATTAACAGCAACCCTTGGAATAGCGATATAGGTATCTGCAATACTGTTAAGTTGCTCTTGAATCATTCGAACGTTTCCGCCAGATGCACCAATATTAAGATTCTGACCTGGCCAGGAAGCTGGGACTCCGGATACTTGCGGTGCAGTATTAATAAACATATCATTTCCATAGAAATGTCTTATGATACTAATTGCATCATAACCTTGGTCTCCTAAATCCTTAGAACCCCATTGTGTCATCCAGTTTGGACATTGTACCCGGTATCCATCACAGTATTGCGTAAGGATCGGTTGTTTAACATTCGGCCTCGATAAATAATTAACAAAGACCTGATCAACAATATTACCGATGTTATTATAAACATTTCGTCCTGGTATCCATTTGTGGTCAAACGCGGTCGAGGAAGTTATGGTAAAGTTGAAACCTTGATTCCGGTACCACTCGGTGAATACACGGTTTAAGGTGAAGGAGAGTATGGCAAGTATATTGGCAGTGATTGTTGCCTCCGGCCAAGTTGCATAAATCTCGCTGGAAGCAACATTTTTAATATAATCTCGAAATCTTACATAGTGGTTTGTGGCTGATGTATCCGTCGGAGGTCCGTCATGAACGATGACGAACTCAGGGACTACTACGTTTTGTAATACGATTTCCCCGGTTTCCGCGGTTTCCTTAATCTCTGGCTCAGCAATTTTTGGCGGATATTCATAAAATAGTGTATGAGGAGCTACTACATACACATTCTCTTCAGGGACTTCTCTTTCCTCCAATTCGGTTTCTTGTATTGCTGTAACATCCGGGAGGATTTCCGCGTCTTCGATAGTTAATGGAGCAAAATTTGGAGCAGTAACCTGAATAGTATAATTGGAATACGGTTGTGCTTGTTGTGAAGGGTCCAAACTATAGTCAATTGGTGGGGCTGGCAGTTCAACCTCGCCCGTCTTACCGGATACATCTGTGGTTAACTGTTCGACAGGAGAATCTGGTACTCCGGAATAAGAAATGGTAACTGTTGCATTTTCAATTGGTGCAAAACGGTTATCCCTACAGAATACTTGCAAACGACCAAAATTTTGCCTACCCATTTCTGCTGGATATATCCGATAAGGATTGACTGTTTTTCTGCTGTTATTATAATTTTCAAATAAATACATAGGTTTACCTCGAATTATCATTCATTAATAAAATATGATATTGGATATGATATGTGCAATTATTCTGCCATTCTAGTGACAGCAACATAGATAAAGGATATTTTATACCATGTAGGAAGGTCGACAATGCCATTTGCTGGCAGGTCAAATATACTTTGGAAAATACGTACTGCTTCTTGCGTTCTAGGCCCATAGATTCCATCGACCGATACTTTTGGTATTGCTGGGTAGTTATCTGCGATTGCATTTAATTGCTCTTGAATAATACGGACCGACGTTCCTCTAGATCCTACGGTAAGATTAAAGCCAGGCCAGGAAGCTGGAACGCCAGATACTTCAGTTGCAGTATTAATATAGATAGAGCTTCCATAATAATTTCTTAGTATTTCGATTGGGCTATATCCCTGATCTGCTAGGGCTTTAGAACCCCATTGAGTCATCCAACCAGGACACTGTACACGATTTCCATCGCAATATTGCGTTAGGATTGGCTGCCTTACGTTTGGTCTTGATAAGTAGTTTACAAAAACAGAATCCACTAAAAAGCTAATATTATCATAAATGTTTCTGCCCGGTATCCACTTATGGTCATATGCTGTAGAAGAAGTGATAGTAAAATTAAAGCCTTGGCTGCGATACCATTCTGTGAAAACGCGATTTAATGTAAAGGAAAGTATGGCAAGAATATTGGCATAAATCGCTTCTTCTGGCCAAGTTGCATAGATCTCACTGCTTGCTACGTTCTTGATATAATCCCGGAAACGAACGTAGTGATTTTCTGCAGCAGGATCAGTCGGTGGTCCATCATGAACAATGATAAATTCAGGAACAACCACCTGTTGCAATACGATTTCACCAGTTTCTAATGTTGGTTTTATCTCGTCCTCTGGTATTTTGGGGGGATATTCTGCGAATAAAGTGTGGGGAGGAATTACATAGAGAGCATAATCCTCCGGCTCTGGAGGTGGGATTAAAGTAGCCTCCTGACGTGAAAGTACATTTGGAAAAATTTCTGCTCCGTTAACAGTTACAGGGCGATAATTTGGTGCAGTAACTTCGATATTATAATTAGAATATGGCTGTACAGTAGATGGTTCTAGACTATAATCAATTGGGGGTGCAGCAAGGGGAATTGTATTTGTGATACCGTTGTCGTCGGTTATTAGCTGTTCAAGTATGGTATTCGGTTCGTTTGGAGCAGTAATATTTACTGTTGCACCAGGTACTGGAACAAGGTTCGGTGTAACAGCACGAACCTGCAGATTTCCGAAGTTTTGTGTTCCCATTTCCGCGGGATATATTCGAAAATTATTCCTATACGAATACTTTGGCTTCATGCTTATGGCTTCCATCCTTTCCTATCAAGATTGAGTGTACTACATCGGTAGGTAGTACTAAGGCTAAGATACTATTATTATTAAATTATGACTTAGGATAGAATGTGTGATTTGTATTAAATAAGTATTTGAAGAAAGAAAATGAAAATGGGGCTGTCGCAACAATGATAAATATAGACGCCTTCATAAAATAATATTGTTTATCACATCAAAGAAGAATTGCGTATGATTTTTAATCCATAAGTAGGACCGTTTGTCGCCATTGGTACTTAGGCCCGGGCCTTATGTACCGCTATGAGCGACAACCGAGCGGGAGCGTGTCTACGTTGGATAAAAATCATACGCTATTTTCGAAAACTTATATGTGATAAAGAACATTATCATAGAAAGGCGTTCAAATACTAATGCGACAGCCCTATTCTAAGAATCTTCTATTACTTATTCGATGGAAGAATTTCAAGCCAGTATCCATCTGGGTCATTGATAAAGTAGATACCCATACTAGGATTTTCGTAGCAGACACAATCCATTTCTTTATGTTTTTGATAGGCTGCGTCATAGTCATCGGTCTCAAATGCTAGATGGAATTCATTATCACCGAGGTTATATGGACGATTCCAATCTCTTAGCCAAGTTAGCTCAAGAAGATGATTAGAGTTACCATCTCCGAGATATACAATAATAAAATCACCGCTTTCTGGTTCGATACGTCTGGTTTCCTTCAGTCCAAGTGCCTTTTCATAGAAATCTAAAGATTTCTGTAGATCTAAAACGTTAATATTGTTATGAACAAATTTAAAATTCATATTTTCCTTCATTCCTTTCTTTAAAATTATTTAATAGTCAAGCCGCTTAATATGCGGAGGGTGCCATCATAATAGGATGTTAATGAATTGTGATAATTCATTTATATATCATAACCAATCGGAGTAAACTATGCAATAAATATTTAATTTATAGCCAAAAAGACCATGAAACATCAAATAGATATGTTTACATGGTCTTTGTAAGTTAGTATATTTAAATTTTGTGTTTATCCTCAGAAACTGCTTCTCGCTTTTCATTGCCGGCTTCGTTAGAAGGTTCTTGATTGTTCTCTTTATCAAGATTGTATCTTTCCGCTAGGAATTGATCTAGAGCGTCAACTAATTTACCGGATTCCGTGGAGGAAGCGATAGCTTTCTTCTCGGAAGTTCCATTAAAAAATTCTTCTAATGCTTTAGAAAAGCCTGGTAACATCTCCATTTCAGAGTTAGAACTTAAATAACGTTCTAAAGCAGAAGCGTCGTCTGGATCTGTTACGATTAATGTGCAAACGTCAAATTTGTTATTACCATTGATGTATTTGGCATCGATTTCAGCGAATAAATACGTAAGTCCCTTGCTTTGAGCAGTAACACGTCCACCAACACTAATTGAAGCGATGTCAGAGTTATAGCTTGAGAATTTGGCCAACTCAACTGTATTACTAGGCTTTAAAATAACCTTTAATATATCGCTTTGATTTACACCTAAAATAATACGGGACTTTGTAATTCTTACACTGAAAGCAGGAGGACCGACAGTAACATCACATTTTAAGCTGGTAGAATTATCACCATCTTTTATTGTTGCTACAACAGCCGTGGTTCCTACTTTTTTTGCAGTTATCCTGCCATCATCATTAACAGAAGCAATTTCCGAATCATTGGATTTAAAACTAACCTTAGCATTTTCGCTTAAATTGTATACCCTTAAAGTAAATGATTTATCAGTAACTAAAGTGATACTTCTTATGTTTAGTCTGTAATCATTCGATTTCTCTTTCTCAATACTAACTGCCTTTACCGTTTGTGCATTGTAAGGTGTTAGCGGTATGATTAATGTGAAAAAAAGAAGTAAGCCAAGGGTAATTGTTATTTTTTTAATCAATTTGATTAACATGGCTGTCCTCCGAATCTAGAAATTCCTTATGTCACATCCTATCTTTACTTTACTTAGTATAACTATATATTTTGTCAAAAAAGTGTCA
>JGI24708J26588_10002976_pt1 | contig 12583 bp, 12 predicted proteins | sample BioPla1DNA2_FD_26588 | JGI IMG/M metagenome (IMG submission 26588) | reverse complement strand
AAATTTTCCGGCAATGGGTATTTTAATATAATTGTCAAGCATAAAGGTGAAGTTTTAGATGATATCTCATTGTATGATGAAACTTACACTACAGGAAAATCCTTTATGGAAAATGAGGCAGGCTGGCACGGTACGGCTCCTAATGATGAGCAGAGAAACGAGGCTATTTCCCAATTGGATGAAGTATTGAAGAAACTGGAGGTGGAGTAATATGAAAGTAGCAACAAGAGCGGCTTATGGTGATGCTTTAGCAGAAATAGGTGCAGATGAGAATATAGTGGTTTTAGATGCGGATCTTTCAAAATCAACAAAAACAGATGTATTTAAGAAAAAATACCCTGAAAGATTCATAAATATGGGAATTGCAGAGGCCAATATGATGGCTACTGCTGCTGGTATTGCAACATGCGGCAAAACAGTATTTGCAAGTACTTTTGCAATGTTTGCTTCAGGAAGAGCCTTTGAACAGGTTAGAAATTCTATAGCTTATCCAAAGCTAAATGTTAAAATAGGAGCAACTCATGCAGGGATTAGTGTTGGAGAAGATGGAGCTTCCCATCAGTGTATTGAAGATATTGCTACAATGAGAGTTATACCAAATATGACAGTGGTTTGCCCAGCAGATGGAGTAGAGACAAGACAGGCAATTATTGCAGCCCATAAGACAGAAGGTCCTTTTTACATAAGGTTGGCAAGACTTGCAACTCCTATTTTATTTGATGAAAATAATTATAAATTTGAATTAGGTAAAGGTGTTACTATGAAAGATGGTTCTGATGTTACAATAATGGCAACTGGAATGATGGTTTCAGAAGCTGTTGAGGCTGTTGAAATTCTAAAAGATGAAGGAATAAGTGTAAGACTTATTAACATTCACACAATAAAGCCTATAGATAAGGACATTATAATAAAGGCAGCTAAAGAAACAGGTGCTATTGTTACATGTGAAGAGCACAATATAATGGGAGGCTTTGGCAGTGCAGTTGCTGAAGTTTTAGTTCAAAATTGCCCTGTACCTTTGAGAATGGTTGGAGTTCAAGATAAGTTTGGTAAGTCAGGTAAACCAGCAGATCTTATGAAAATGTTTGGACTTACAGCTCAAGATATTGTGGCAAATGTTAAAGATGTTATTAAAACAAAGTAAATTTTTTAGATAAAGCTAAATAAAACGTCAACAAAATGAACTTGCTTAAATAAGTTTTAAGTGAGTTCGTTTTGCTTTTTTGAGAGTATAGTTTTTTATAAAAAGCCATGAGTGATATGGGGTTTTCTTGGAGTATAGGAATTTATAAAGAGTCTAGTTTTTATAAAAGCTATGAGTGGTAGCAAATTTTCTTGTAGTATGGGAATTTATAAAAAGCTTAGTTTTTATAAAAAGTCGTGAGCGACAACAAATTTTTTTGAGCTTTAGGAGGATAGGGAGTTAAAATGAAGAGTTTAAAAAAAGTATTAATTTCAATGGCAATAATGTTTTTGGTTATAACGATTTTTTCCATTGTTTCATTTGCCGATTCATTTTTTGAAAACTTTAATGAGGGAAACAATCAAATAGAGCAAGGGAATTTCATAGAAGCCATAGAATATTTTGACAGAGCAATAGAATTAGATTCATCAATACCTGAATCGTATTACAATAAAGGATTTGCATTGCAAAACCTTTACAGATACGATGAAGCACTAGAACAATATGAAAAGGCTTTAGAGTACAGTCCTAATTTTTTAGACGCTCATATAAATAAAACAGTTATCTTATGTGAAAGTTACATGAGAGACGAGGCTTTAGAATCAGCAAAAAAGTTAATTGAATTAAATTCACAGGATATACCAGCTAATTATTTAATGGGATTGGCATTGGCTATAAACCAGAGATATGATGAAGCGATAGAGTATTTTGATACTGTTATTAATATGAATCCAGATGATGATTTTTTGAGTTTTGTCTATTCAGACAAAGCAAGTATTTTAGCTGAAATAAACAGATGGGAAGAAGCTATAACTTATTCAGATAAAGCCATTGAGTTAAATCCTCAATTTTCAACACCATATATAATCAAAAGTGCTGTTTTGGCAAGTATTGGAGAAATTGAAGAGGCACTTGTATTGTGTAGAAAGAGTATTGAGTTAGATCCTTCAAATGCTTTTGTATATAGCAATGAAGCTTTTTTGTTAAGTGAGTTGGGAAGATATGAAGATGCTTTAGAGATAATAAAAAAAGCAGAGGAAATGGATAATTCTAATGATATAGAAGTCACTCTTGAAATTTTATTAAATAAATCATTAATTTTGGTGGGGCTTGAAAGGTTTGAAGAAGCTCTTGAAGTAACAGACAAGATGATTGATATAGACGCGGACAATTGTGGAACATATGTAAATAGATGTTACGCGCTAACAGAACTTGGGCGAGATGAAGAGGCTTTACAAGCAGGAACTACTGCTATAGAAATAAATCCAGATGAACCAGTAGCATATTTAAACAGATCAAATGCACTTGTTAATATGGAAAGGTATGAAGAAGCAATTGAAGACGGAAACAAAGCAATTCAGTTGGCTATGGGTGATGAAGATACTATTTCTAGAGGGTATGTGAATATTGGCAATGCTTATTTGGGAAAATATGAATATGATGATGCAATAGAGATGTATGAAAAGGCACTTGATTTCCAGGTAGAAGATGGATTATTAAGCAAGATAAATACAAATATGAGCAATGCATTTTTTGAAAAACAAGATTACGATGAAGCAATAAAATTTGCAGATAGTGCAATTAAATTAAATGAAAAAAATGATAAGGCTTATGTTGCAAAAAGTGAAGCCTTGTTGGCAACTTATAAAAGAGAAGAAGCTTTAGAGACTGCATTAAAGGCTATAGAAATAAAGCCAGATAGTTTTTTTGCATATAACAGTAAAGGGACAGCACTAGAAAAACTAGGAGATTTAGAGGGAGCTCTTGCTGCTTTTGATAAAGCTATTGAATTGGATTCTTATGATGAAATAACTGATTTGTCAAAAGAGAGCAAAACTAGGGTGGAGACAAAAATAACAATGAAAAAAACACTTACGTTTTTTCTAGTGTTTTTTCTAATAGTAGCTGTTTTGGTAGTTGTAATAATTATAAGGGTGAGAAAAAGAAAAAAAGATTCGCAAAATACAATGGAGCTATAAGTATTGGTTTTTAGCGAAAGACAAATATGTGGGCTTTTACGCTGCCTAAAGATTATAAGAAGAACGCTACCTTATGAGGTAGGCGAAGTCTTATAATAAGCTAAAAATCTAAAAAAACACTCTTGAAATATTGATAAAACCTCTATATAATAATTAAGAAGCCAAAGGGAATACTTTGTAAAAAGTTGTATAATACTGTTTTTATAAGACTTAACTAATGAAAACATAAGTGAACTCGTTTAGCTAAAGCTAAACATCGAGGCTTCAGGTGGAGATTCAACTCACCTGAAGATTTATAAGAGAAACTCCACCTTATAGAAGTGTATGGTTACATTTAATATGTCAAGAAGTGCATCATATTTTGAATCAGGTATAGGAAGAGGAATGGGCTTTAGAGACTCAAATCAGGACTTGTTAGGATTTGTTCATCAGATACCTGAAAGAGCAAAAGAAAGACTTTTAGACATTGCTGCAACTCAGCTTGAAGACGGTGGAGCATATCACCAGTATCAACCTCTTACTAAGAAAGGTAATAATGAAATTGGTGGAGATTTTAATGACGATCCACTATGGCTTATCATGGCAGTTGCTGCATATATCAAGGAAACAGGAGATTATGCAATACTAGACGAAATGGTTCCGTTTGATAATGATGACAGCAAATCAGATACAATGTTTGAGCATCTTAAGAGATCTTTTTATCACGTTATAAACAATTTAGGACCTCATGGATTGCCTCTAATAGGAAGAGCAGACTGGAATGACTGCTTGAATTTAAACTGTTTCTCAAATGAACCAGGTGAATCTTTCCAGACTAGTACAAGTAAGGATGGTAAGGTTGCAGAGTCTGTTATGATTGCAGGTATGTTTGTATACATTGGAGATGACTATATTAAATTATGCGAACACAGAGGTCTTCAGGACGAAGCTAAAGCTGCAAAAGGTCATATTGATAAAATGAAGGAAACTATAATGGAGCACGGCTACGATGGAGAATGGTTCCTAAGAGCATATGATGACTTTGGCAAAAAAGTTGGAAGCAATGAAAATGAAGAGGGTAAGATTTTTATTGAATCCCAAGGTTTTTGTGTAATGGCTGGACTTGGACTTGAAGATGGAAAAGCATTAAAGGCAATGGATTCAGTTAAAGAATATCTGGACACGCCTTATGGATTGGTTCTTCAAAATCCTGCATTTACAAAATACTATATTGAATATGGTGAAATATCCACTTACCCTGCTGGATATAAAGAAAACGCAGGAATCTTCTGTCACAACAATGCATGGATTGTGTGTGCAGAAACTGTTGTGGGAAGAGGAGATATGGCATTTGACTACTATTCAAAGATTGCTCCTGCATATACTGAGGAGATTAGTGAAATACACAGACTTGAGCCATATGTATACGCTCAGATGATTGCAGGTAAGGACGCTAAACGTCATGGTGAAGCAAAGAACTCATGGCTTACAGGAACAGCAGCTTGGAACTTTGTTGCAATATCCCAGTGGATACTTGGAATAAAGCCAGGATTTGACGGACTTGAAATTGATCCATGTATTCCAAAGGACTGGGATGGATATAAAGTTTCAAGATGGTACAGAGGTTCAACTTATGTAATTACAGTGAAAAATCCTGACCACGTTTCAAAAGGCGTGAAGAAGGTAACTGTAGATGGAAAAGAGATAGAAGGTACTTCACTTCCAGTATTTAATGACGGCAAGGAGCACACTGTTGAAGTAACAATGGGCTAATAAAAAAAAAGAGTGAAACAAGGGGACGGTTCTCTTGTTTCACTTTTTTTATTTATACTCAAAATAATATCATCTTGGTGTGTGGAAATAATTAAAGCAGGGAGATGTGCTGGCTTGAAATTTACAGGATAGAAAGGTCATATACTTAGAGACAAGGGAAAAGTACTTCTACTGTCTCTTTTTTTTAAAAAAAAATCATCTATTTACAAATTATATCATATCTTAAGGAGGGTTTTTATGTTTAAAAATCATTTGAAAGGTTTTGTATTTGGAGTTGTAACATTATTAATTCTTACTTCAGCTGTTTTTGCATCAGGCGGATTTAATAGATCCCACAAAAATAATAATGAAATAAGTATTGTTCTAGATGGAGATGAGTTAATATTTCCGCGTAATTCTAAACCTATAATTTCAAACGGAAAAGTTTATGTTTCTGTGGAAGCACTATTTGAGCAATTTGATTATGATGTCAAATGGGATCGTAAAACTGGTACAGTGGATATAACATGGGCGTGGGAAGATGATTATACTAACTCAGATGATTGTACGGCTGATCGTTTAAGCAAAGCACTTACAGCATATATGATTGAAACAGGGGATGTTGATTTGGAATTTTTAGCAGATGACTTAAATGTAGATACTATTATTGAGGCACTGCAACAAGAAATTATTCTACCTACTTATTCTGACCAGACTTTTGGACCTTATATTGTACAAATTTTAGATGATGAATCGGATGGGAATGGATATTATCCAGAGGAAGATAAAGGATGGCATATAACAATAAATAAAAACTTATATGAAGTGTCCTTTGAACTTAGCACCAGTAATGAAATAACATTTATTGAGTAGTGTGAGAATAACCTAAATCAAGCAAGGTTTTTTTTAGAAGAATCGGAAGTTTTGTACCAAAATTCTTACTTTCAAATAAAAACCTCTTATCCTGTTAAGGGGTTTTCATTTGTTACTGATTAGATAGTTTTCCATAAAAATCTACTTCTAAGATCATTAAAATTCAATGCTCGTAGAAGTAGGTTAAGGTAATAAATTTATTATTTTGTTGCTTATATTTTTTTTAAAAAGCCATAGCGTTAGCGATTTTGTTCTTCTCTTTTTTATCTTATTCTAAGACTCCACCTTCTATAAGGTGGAGTTGAGTCTCCACCTGAAGTCTCGATGTTTAGCTTTAGCTAAATGAGTTCACTTTACAAATGAATCAAAAAATAATTCCTTTATTTTGAGCGGAGTTAATTAAATTTTACAAGCCATGAACCTGATTTGAATTTCTTTACAAATAATAAGCGTGAAATAAAAAACAATATTATAAAAAGCAATGTCCAGTAAAGCAAAACCAGCATTATATTTTGTTCATAGTCAAACATGAAAGGTCCTACCATTCGTATAGGACTCATATAATACAAAATATAATTAATTTCTGGTGCAAGAAAAATAAAAACTTGACTTGCAATTAGGTAAATTACCCACGGAACCCCAATTACTGAAAAAGAGTTTTTAAATAAGCTTGAACTTATAAGTCCTACAATTGAAAAAGTCATAGCAACCGAAACAAGAACTAATATTGTTAACAATATATATATATAAGGATTGTTCAAATAAATATCTGTACTTGAAGAGGGAGCTATATTCAACTCTAAAGATGTATTTGTTGGTAAGTGATAAGGACTTGTAATAATACTATATATAAAGGCACATAGTTGGAACAAAAAAGTAATTATGCCCGAAACTATAGATGTAGCTATAGTTTTGTAAAATATAAATTTTTTATAACTTATCCTTGTCAAATTAAACTGCAGAAATCCAGTTTTGTAATCTTTGTAAAGAGAATCACCTATTATAAACATAATTATCAAAGGTAATAAAAAAGGCATATAGCTAGCAAAGCCCCCTATTCCTTCAAGATAAATAATAAAGGGGTTACCTAATTCCAATTGATATATTTCAGAATAATTCATTGGTATATCTGCTCTGGTATTTATTGATATATGAATAAATACAAATATAAAAATTAAAAAAGCGATTAATGTTTGCCATTTTAAAAAAGCTCTTGAAAATTCTATTTTTAAAAAAATTTTAACCACAAATTCACGTCCTTTAAGTATTTTAATTTTCTATAATTACGAAGCTTTTTTTAGTAACTATAACCATTCCCAATGCTACATTTATTAAAGTAAATATAACATTGAATTTAATGCTACTAAAATATTCACTAACATTAGCATTTAAATCTAATGTTGATGGATAAAAAAGAGGGGATAATTCTCTGGGTATATATTCATTTATATATAATACTGATAATATAAATGATATAAGAGTTAACATAACATGACACTTAGAATTATTACAAATTAAATTTATATTATGAAACAAAGTTGTTAAGGCTAAAAATCCAGTAATTAAAATTGAAAACAAAAGTATCTCTAATGTATAAGTTTGTATATTAGAATTGTAAATATTATTAAAGTATATTTGGGTATATTTGCTCCAATAAATAGAACTTTCACAAAAGAGGGATACTATTAACCTTGTTCCTAATACAAATAATATAGCATATATAAAATTCAAAAAAAATAACGAAATAATCTTTGAAAACCACCATTTAATTTTATTACCCACCTTAAGCAATAAAATTGTATTAAGCCCTTCGATTCCACTATTATTGCTTTGAACAATAATGAGCAAAAGACCAACAACAGTCATCCAATTCAAAATATTGATTAAAGAAAAATTTTTATATAAACCACCATAAATACTTAGAGCACCATCTGAAATTATTGCATTTGCTTCTTCAATATTTTTTGTAGAAATAAATAAAAAAACTTGTAGAAATATAAAAAACCCTAAAATATAAATAAATAATATATTCTTTTTTTTGAGAATTAAAGCAGTTTCTATTAATAGCAATCCTTTCATACTAGTTTCACCAACCTTTTGAAGATATGTTCATTTTTCTAAATCTTATACACCCTACTAGAAAAAATATTAAAAACATTCCATATAAATAGCTTAATGAATAACTTATAGTAAAATATTTAGATAATGTAGAAGTATTATCTGAACTTAAATAACTAAAAAAAGGTGAATGATAATACAACGGAGCTTGTGCAAATGGCGAATAAAACATAGCATTGTTATTATTAAAAATTGCATTATGTCCATTTTGTAAAAATATAGCCAGTCCTATAAAGCCATATACGGAACTTTTAAATAAAATAGAAATAGCCAAAATAAAAGTGCCTAGTGCAGTTAAAAACATAGCAAACAAAATATATTGAATTATTAAAGTATGTACAATACTATTACTTATTTCAAGTGAAATTATTGTTACATCATAATAATAATTTCCTTCTAGCTGCATTTTAAATATAAAAGAACAAGTAAATAGAGACATCAAAAAACATAAAGAAAATAAATTACTGCTAATAAATATTATTAATACTTTAGAAACAAAGTATTGAAATCTTTTGTTTGCCCTTACCATTATTAATTCTAAATATCTGTATTTTAAATCATATGTAAATATATCACCTATCAAATAAGTGAACATAAATGGTGCTAGCAAAAGGAAGACTATAGGTTCGGAAAAAGAAAAAAATATATAGTCCCACACAAGTAAGTCTTTTCCTTTCGGAAGAAAAACACCAGTATTATATTTAAGTACAATACTAATAGTAATCATAACTAAAAAAGTTAATAACCATTTTTTTTTGCTTTTTAGAAAATATGATTTTAAAGAAAATAAAATCACCAAACTCCCCCTAAGTTTAATTTTTATATAATGACATACTGGCGTTTTCTATCATGTATACTCTATCACATAAATTATCTATATCTTCTTTTCTATGAGATACAATAATAAAACTAGTACCTTTATCAACCATTTCTTTGACTATATTTGTAAAGATATTTATACCATCAGTATCTAAAGCATTTGTAGGTTCATCAAAGAGCACAAGTGATGGGTTTTCCATAATAGCTTGTGCAATACCTAGTCTTTGTCGCATTCCTAAAGAGTACTTACTAACGGGTTTTTTGTTGTCAGGATCCAAGCCCACTTTTCTCATAACTTCCTTTATTTTAATAGAATTTACTTCATTCCTTATAGATGCTAATAAAGACAAATTTTTAAATCCAGTAAATTGATTTAAAAATGACGGATTTTCTATTAAAGCATCTACCTTAGTAGGCAAATTACCAAGGCAGCCAGGAATAATTTTATTTCCATTTATAATTACTTCTCCTTTGCATGGATATATAAAACCCATAATAATCCTTAATAAAGTTGTTTTGCCACAACCATTGGTTCCAATTATTCCAACAACTTCTCCCTTATTAATATTTAAATTAATATTTTTTAAAATTATTGTATCCTTGAATTTTTTTGTAATGTTTTTCAAGGACACCAAGTTATTATTATCCAAATTACTCCACCTTCTCTTTTTAAAATTAGCATTTTCACTTTGCATTTTAAACATTTTAAAATGTAAAAATTGCAATAATAAGACTTTGGTCTATCATCTTATTAAAACCTATTTTGTTTCTTACTTTTTTATGATTTTAGTACAAGGAATTCTTATAAGCTAATTGCTATTTTATAAGAATTCCTTGTGTACTAATAATTAACAATCAACAAGAAACATACTAAGAAATCAACCGCATATACTATTGATATTAGATTTCTCAAGGTCTCCAAGCCAGTGTAGCAGTAACAGTACGAAAATTAATTACTTGTGTTTTAAATTCTACTTTTATATTATCTCCAAGTGATGTATTTGTATTATGTACAAATACTGACCCATAGTTGGAACTACCTTGCTTAGGATGGTTAACCCAACTACTTAAAGGCTGCTCATTTCCTGCAAGTATTATTCTTCCCTTTACTATGTAATCATTATTTGTTACCTTTGTTTCTTGATTATTATCTGTTGCTTGCCTAGTTACTGAGGATATCCATGATCCAGTTCTAGGCAATGTAATGTCACTAGAGTACCAAGTAGCAAAAATCGGAGCAGAAAGCAATAATGAACAAGCACTTGCTAAAATTATTGAAGATAATTTCTTGTTTGTTATTTTCATATAAAAACTCCTTTTCAAAGTATTTTGTATTTTGATTTGGCAATTATGACAGCTGACATAAAAATTAATATAGAATAATATATATANTATATGTATATATTATATATATTGTTCTATATATTGTCAATGGTTTTAATGAAAATTTTAGTAGATATTTTAAAGTCAGATAATATTATTGATGAGTTGTAACAGAAAATTGATTTGACCAATTATCAAGGGATGACTTTGGGTACTTATCTTTTACCAACTTATAACACAGAACAATTAGGAAAATTAGTCAAAGGTATTGACGATGAAGGTGATGAAAGTTTCCAAGAGTTTGATAAAAAAATGTGGGAAGAAAGGGACAATAATATGACTGAAAAAATAAAGGAATATCTTGTTGACTCACAAAACACATACTTTGTAGTAGTTGGAGCAGGACATATGGTTGGTGATGCAGGAGTTATCGCACAATTAGAAGAAGAGGGTGTATACGAAATAAAACAAGTAAAATAGAATTTTGACTAGAGTTTAAATACAATTGCTATTTAAAAGTTTGAATGAGATAGGGAAAAACTACACTCTGTCTCATTTTTTATTATAAAGGTTTAGAACGAATTGAAAGAAATACTGTCGAGGAGCCTGGATGCCCTAAAATTAAGCAAGGTCATAGATCTATTAGCCCTATCTCCCTTTATTAAGATAAGCGAAACAAAAGAACCGTCCTTTTGTTTCGCTTATTTTTAACACGGTAAATTCATGAAGAAACATATTAACAATTAAATAATAATTGAACAATATATACAATCAAAACTAGTATTACCTTATAAAAATAGGTTCTACTAGTTTTTGTTTTGCATGTAGATGCTAATTAATATATAATAAGAGAAAAACAAACATAAAAAGGAAATATTACAATGTATGAAGGCAAATTTTTTGAAAACTTTATTATTCTTGAAGACAAAAGAGAGCAAGGAAAAGTAAAACACAAGATAATCGACATAGTATTTATAGTTATCTCAGCAGTTATATGTGGGTGCAATGAATGGAAAGATATTAAGCTGTGGTTATCATGTGATGTAAATGTAAATTGGTTAAAAAAATATGTTGAATTGTACAATGGTGTACCATCTTTATCAACAATAGGCAGATTATTTAATATAATTTCACCAAAACAATTTGAAAAATGTTTTGCAAATTGGATGAAAGAAGCTATTGAATTACCTAATGAAGATATAGTTAGTATAGATGGTAAAACAATGAGAGGAACTATTGAAGAAGGTAGTACAAAAGGAGTTCATATTGTAAGTGCTATTTGTAAATCATATGGTTTGGTGGTTGGACAAGTAAAAACGCATGAAAAGAGCAATGAAATAACAGCAATACCAGAACTATTAGATATGTTACAAATTAAAGGATGTGTCGTAAGTATAGATGCTATGGGATGTCAAAAGGATATTGCAAAAAAAATTACAAAAGATTGTAAGGCTGATTATGTTATAAGTTTAAAGGGAAATCAAGAAGGATTACACAATGATGTAATCGAGTGTTTTGATAATTTGAGATTTGATAAAAAAATAGAAAAAATAGATAAAGCATATAATGTATCAGGTGAAAATGGAGAAGCAATAGGAGATAAAGAATTAGAGTTATTAAAAACAAAAGATTTTGGACATGGTAGAATAGAAATTAGAAGATATTATTATACTCAAAACTTAAAATATGTTGATATGCAAGGAAAATGGGAAGGTTTGAAAGGCGTAGGAATGGTTATAAGAGATGTTGAAATTAAAGGTAAAGCAACAAGGGAAACAAGTTACTTTATTAGTAGTTTAGCAGGAGTAAAAGCTTTTGAGAAGGCAGTTCGAGGACATTGGAATGTAGAATCCATGCACTGGAGCCTTGATGTAACATATAAGGATGATGCTAATAAAACAAGGAAAGGTACAGCTCCACAAAATATGGCTTTATTGAAAAGAATAGCATTAAATTCTGTTAAAAATGATACAAAAAGAAAACCTAAAGAAAGTATGAAAGGCAAGCGGTTCTTAGCGTTAATGGACTTCGATTATAGAGATTATTTAATTGAATTAAATTTCAAAAATAAAATGAATTAAAGAGTTTTGCTGGGTATATCCGAAAAGGACTATCTGGCATTGTTATATAAATTTTCAGGTCTAATAAAGTTCAAAAGACCTTTTCAATTTCTTACAAGTAGTTTCTAACGTATAAAAATACTGAAATAGTATTTTTTTTAAAAACCTAAAGCAGGTTTAAGGAAGAAAATGGGTTCGTGAATTTGCCGTGTTATTTTTAATTTAATCCTTTGAATTATGCGATTTATTTGGTAAAATTATTGTTGTATACTATTCTAAGGGAGAATTTTTTATGAGATTACTTGATAAAATGGAAAGAAAGTTCGGAAGGTTTGCAATAAAGGGCTTAATGATACACATTGTAGCACTTAATGCACTGGTGTATTTGTTAAAATTTATTCAAGATGAAAAACTTGGTTTTTTTATTGATTTTTTTTCTAAAAGGATTTATACTTAAGTTAGTGTAAAATAATGCGTTAGAGGGACAGCACCATTTA
>JGI24708J26588_10002971_pt1 | contig 12595 bp, 11 predicted proteins | sample BioPla1DNA2_FD_26588 | JGI IMG/M metagenome (IMG submission 26588) | reverse complement strand
TGTTCGGCAGGTCGAAGTTTTTTGGCATTTTCGGACGTGAACCCGATACAGTTATCAAGTGGTGTGATATAGAAATAATCGGTGAAGATACAATCCTTGTGTGTTTTGACGAACCTAGAAAGAGGCACAAAAAGCACGGCTTTTCAATGGAAACATTATTTAAGTAAAGTTTAATTTCAATATTGATGTATAACACGATCCCCACTAAAGATTAAATCTTTAGTGGGGTTTTTATGTTAGTGCTTGATCCTAGCTGCACAATATACGACAATCCGGCGAAGAATCCCTTATACAAGAATAATACCTACTTTGTAAACTATTAATGCAGCTATATATGCTACCACAATATGTACACCAATGCTAAAGAATAGCCATCGCCGCCGCTTCAATTCCCTAGCCATAACAACAATCGCAGAAAAGCATGGTGGATATAGGAGGGTAAAGACCATGAAAGAATATGCCGATACAGGATTTAGGACTTCTGCTAAAGTTGTCGTTAGTGAGCTGCCAAATGACGCTGTTAATCCACCGATAATAGCCTCTTTCGCAGCTAATCCCGATAGCAATGCGCTACTGATGCGCCAATCTCCAAGCCCAATTGGGGAAAGCAGGGGAGATATTGCCATTCCAATTTGTGCAAGAATACTGTTCTTCCCATTATGAGCTAATCCGAGTGTAGGGGTGAGATTTTGCATTAACCACATAGCGACGCCCATAGCTAGAATAATTGTTCCTGCTTTCATAATAAATCCTTCAAGCTTGTGCCAAGTGTGACGAATCATATCTTTCATTTTTGGCATACGATAGGGGACAAGTTCAAGTATGAGCGGCGCAGAATCCCCCTTTATAAAAAATTTGTGGAGCAGAATGCCGTATATTATAGATACTAATATCCCCAGCAAATACAGGCTGAAAAGCACTAATGTACGATGGCTTTTAAAGAATATTTCTATAAATAAGAGATAGATAGGAATTTTCGCACTGCATGACATGAATGGAGTGATTAAAATTGCAATCCGGCGATTTTGCTTGCTTTCTAATGTGCGTGTTGCCATAACAGCTGGCGTCGTACAACCGAATCCCATTAACATTGGCACTATCGCTTTGCCAGATAAACCAATTCCTTTAAGCAGTCTATCAGTGATGAAGGCAATTCTAGCCATATATCCGCTATCTTCTAAGATGGACATCAATATGAATAGAATCATCATTTGTGGAGTGAATGCTACAACTAGGCCGACATTCGATATTATCCCCTCTGAAATTAATCTTGCAAACCAATCGGTTGCACCCAAATTTATCAATACTTCCTGCGAATAATTCGGTAAAGTAATAGTGAAAAGTCTTTCAAGATAGGAGCTAAGGATAGTAGGCACACGCCCGAATGTTAGTGCAAATATGCCTAACATCACGAATATGAAAATAGGTATAGCAAGATAGCGGTGAGTAAGCAATTTATCAAGCAGAAATATAGGCGGCAATTGCTTTTTTATTATTCCTTTTATAAGCTTGTCAATTAATTTATACCTTGCAATAATGACGTATGCCCTACCATCGAGATTATCCGCATTAGAGTTAAAATCATCAATTATTCGTGCTGCCTCTTTTTTGACTTCCCGTGGTAAATCTAACTCATTTAAAATATAGTTTTCTCCCGATAACATCAGTGATATGTAGAAGTTAATCGGGGAATCCTCCGGCACAAAATCGCCGATGAGCCAATATAGCGCATCTATTGCATTTTGCATAATAGGATCATATTTCAATGTACCTAATACCGTATTTTTCTGCGAATTTAATTCTTTTAATAGTAAATCTAAATTCGTCCCATAGCGAGCACTTATTGGTAAGCATAGTATCCCAAGGCGAGAACCCAGAGCAGAGCAGTTAATTTGTCCTCCCATCGCTTCAACTTCATCGACCATATTTACGACTACTATCATCGGTATATCTAGCTCCATAAGTTGCAAGGTTAGATATAGACTTCGTTCGATGCAAGTCCCGTCTATGATGTTCAGTATAATATCGGGGGAATCTTCAAGCAAATACCGCCTAGAAACAAGTTCCTCCTCCGAATAACAATCTTCTCTATTTAGAATGCCAAGTGAATATATGCCGGGGAGATCAATTAAGACATTGTCAGAATCACGGACTTTNCCTATCTTTTTCTCTACAGTAATTCCCGGCCAGTTGCCAATATATTCGCAGCNATTAGTTAAAGCATTAAAAAGCGTGCTTTTGCCTGAATTNGGATTTCCTACTAGGGCTATTTTGCAAGACATTTATATCTCACATCCTTTTTGGTGGATGGATTTTTTAAGCACATAAATTCCAGATGCCTCTGAATGCCTCAATATGAGAGAGTATCCCCGGAAATAAACTTGCAAAGGATCGCCAAGTGGAGCGACACGAACAACTACTATTTTCGTGCCCGGTATTAACCCCATTTCAAAAAGGCGGTTTCTTGCCTTTTTTTCACTGAGGATTGAGGTTATAATGCCAACTTTTCCGATAGGCAATTCGACGAGTGACGAATCTTCACTATTAATAGGCAAATAAAACTCCCCCTGAAAAATATACATGCTTTAAAACATACATATGATTCAAAGGGGTTGTTTATTCTACATAATAAATATTATTTATTCAGGCTTAGATGCTTTAAATATGAATTTATAAATCCGTCGATTTCTCCATCCATTACAGCATTAATATTGCCGATTTCATAGCCCGTACGATGATCTTTAACAAGTGTGTAGGGCATGAAAACATATGATCGGATTTGCGCTCCCCATGCAATTTCCTTTTGTTCGCCTTTAATATCCTCTATTCTGTCTAGATTTTCACGTTCCTTAATTTCTGCTAACTTTGAAACGAGAGCTTTCATAGCCACTTCACGATTTTGATGTTGACTTCTTTCATTTTGGCAGGATACCACTACCCCAGTCGGTAAATGCGTTATTCGAACAGCTGAATCCGTCATATTAACGTGTTGCCCGCCAGCACCGCCAGCACGATAGGTATCTATGCGTAAATCTTCGCTATTAATTTGCAGATCTACCTCTTCACCGATTTCGGGTATTACTTCAATGGCGGCGAATGATGTGTGCCGTCTTCCAGAAGAATCAAATGGTGATACCCTAACTAAACGGTGGACACCTGATTCTGCCTTCAAGTATCCATATGCATTATTGCCTTCTATTAAAATTGTAGCACTCTTTAGTCCGGCTTCTTCACCGTCAAGGTAATCTAGGAGCTTTACCTTGAACCCGTGCCGTTCCGCCCATCTACAATACATGCGATAGAGCATCTGTGCCCAATCTTGCGCTTCAGTACCACCTGCGCCAGGGTGGAATGACATAATTGCATTATTCTCATCGTATTCGCCCGTTAATAAGGTGGTAAGTTTTAGTGCAGATAGGTTTTTATAAAATCGCTCAGCCTCAACTTTAATTTCCTCTATCAGTGAGCCATCACCATCTTCAATAGCAATTTCGATCATTGTTAAAATATCATCATAAGAATTAGACAGCCTGCTAAATGAGTCAATGGTTTCATTTAATGAACGCAGTTTTTGCAGAATCTTCTGCGTATTTTCGGCATTATCCCAAAAATTTGCCGATGAAGTTTGTTTTTCTAGTTCCGTTACCTGTGAGCGGATACTATTAATATCTAAAGCTTCAGAAAGTTCTCTTAGTTCACTTTTAGTATCGATCAATCTTTGTCTTAACTGCTCATACTCTATCATAAATCTGTTCCCTTCAATATTAAATTCAATTTATAAGCTTGCTTATATATAATTATAAACTACAAACCTTAATATGTAAAGATTTTTTTGTATTAGGTATCATTTTAAGTGTAAATATGCTATAATAGATTTTATATATTTAAAGCAAGGGGGCTAATTATGACTAGATTCACAGGCGAAAAGTGTATTGTATGTTCTGAGGAGTTTAATAAGGACGATACTATCGTAGTATGTCCCGAATGTGGAACGCCTTATCATAGAACCTGCTACGATAAAGAGGGAAGATGTATTAATGATGACCTCCATACGAGCGGGAAAGCATGGGAGCCAATAAAGAAGAAAATTAAGGATGCTATCGATGAGAGGAAATGCACACGTTGCGGCGCTCTCAATCCGCCAAACGGCCTATTTTGTGATGTATGTGGAACACCACTGGACAAGGTTGTAAATGGTACGGGACCCACGCAAGAAGAAATGCCAAATCCAATGCGGACAATGCCGCTCAACCCATTCATAAATCCATTCGGGGGGATTAATCCCGATGAAACAATAGAAGGAGTACCGGCAACAGATATTGCGATTTTTCTAGGGCAGAGTACGCATTATTTCTTACCGCAATTTAAGCGTCTATCAACTAGGAAAAGTATTTTTTCATGGAATTGGGGAGCATTTATGCTCAACTACTTCTATGCTTTTTTCAGGAAGTTAAACGGCTTTGCGGTGGCGGCATTTATTTTAATAACGACGATACAAATACCATCAACAATAGTTATACTTGACGAATACTTTAGAACAATGGCAATTTTCTCAAGGTCGTTCGATCCTGTATTAGTTGATAGAATGCTGAATCTTTCAGGAATAGTTGCTGTAATAGTCTTGGTAGCGAGGTTTCTCATAGGTGCTTTTTTCAATTGGTTCTATATGAAATATACGATAAAAACAATAAAGTCAATGAAAGATCGCTATCAGGATACGCACGAATACCATGCGGCATTAGCTAAAAAAGGTGGCACATCTTTAAAAGGGATTCTATGGGTATTCGCATTACAAGCAATTATGTACGGATTTATATTGCTGATGTTTTTTAAATAGTTATATGAGGGGGCTGAAGTCTTATGAATACGAAAGTTAAAAAGGCAGTAATTTTAGCGGCTGGATTAGGGACGAGGGTACTACCAGCGACAAAATCTTCACCTAAAGAAATGCTTGCGATTGTTGATAAACCGGCAATTCAATACATAGTTGAGGAAGTTGTAAATAGTGGAATTAAAGATATACTCATTGTTGTAAGCAGGGGTAAATCGGCGGTGCAAGATCACTTTGATAGATCACCGGAGCTTGAATATGCATTAAAAAGTTCAGGCAAGAACCAACTATATGATGAAGTCCTTGAAATAGCAAACTTAGCTAATATACAATACGTTCGCCAGCAGGAAATGCTTGGCACGGGCAATGCAGTAATGTATGCTAAAACATTCGTCGGTGACGATCCTTTTGTAGTGCTATATGGGGATGATGTCATTATAGGTGACGATCCGGCAACCGCTCAAGTATGTAGAGCGTATGAGGAGTTTGGTAAAGGCGCAGTAGCGATGAAAGAGGTTAGCACCGAGCTTGTAATGAAGTATTGCTCACTTGATACCAAGTGCATCCGAGACAATATCTACAACGTCTCCGATATGGTGGAGAAGCCCACTCTAGAGCAAATCATTTCTAATTTTGCTATCTTAGGCAGATGCGTATTACCGGCAGAAATATTCGATATACTTGAGGAGATTCCACGTGGAGCAGGAGGAGAATTCCAGCTTACGGATGCAATGAAAGTCCTATCACAAACTAAAGGTATGATAGGTGTCGATTTCACGGGAACAAGATACGATATGGGGAGTAAACTCGGTATATTACAAGCAATTGTCGAAGTTGGGTTGAAACATAAGGAAATAGGAGAGGACTTTAAAGCGTACCTAAAAGAAGTTTGCGAAAGGTATTAATAAATGTTGACAAGCTTATAATATTCTGATATAATTTTAATGTTATCCTTGCCCATATAAAATGATGGGCCAAAGACCAGAAGGAGGTGTATGTAATGCCAAAAGTAACAGGTTCGTATGAAACTATCGTTATCTTCAACTTGGCAAAAGGTGAAGAAGCAGCAAAGACTCTAGCAGAAAAGTTCAAGGCGTTAATTGAGGAAAATGGAACTATCGATGAAATCGACGAATGGGGAAAGCGCAGATTAGCGTATCCAATTGATGACGAAACAGAAGGATTCTATGTTCTTTATAACTTCAATTCTAAACCTGATTTCCCAGCTGAGCTAAAGCGTGTACTCGGCATAACGGAAGGTGTTTTACGCTCTTCGATCATAGCAAAATAGGAGGTATCTGTATGTTGAATAGAGTAATCTTAATGGGCAGACTTACTGCCGATCCGGAACTCCGCCAAACGCAAAGCGGCATATCCGTGCTTAGCTTTTCGATTGCGGTAGATAGGGATTTCACACCCAAGGGTGAAGAGAAGCAGACCGATTTTGTTAATTTAGTAGCATGGCGTCAAACAGCTGAGTTTATCTCAAAATACTTTTCAAAGGGCAGGATGATTGCCATTGATGGTAGCTTGAGAATGCGCAACTATGTGGATAGTAATGGAAATAAGCGTGTAGCGACAGAAGTGTTAATTGATCGTGCTTATTTCGCCGACAGTAAGCCTAGCGGCTCCGGCACAAACACATTCTCTACTCCGCAACATCCAGCTAATACTCAGGACAACGCTGGAACATCAATCTCAATTGGCGATATTGGTGAATTTGAAGAAATTGACGATGATGACGGATTACCGTTCTAGATTTTTTATACGATAGGAGGCATTAAGCATGGAAAGAGATAGACAGCAACGTTATAATAGACGATCCCGTAGGAAGGTTTGTCAATTTTGCGTTGATAAAGTCGAGGAAATTGATTATAAAGATATTTCAAAGCTAAGGAAGTATTTGACTGATAGATCAAAAATCCTACCTAGACGTGTTACAGGCACTTGTGCGTTACACCAACGTGAACTTACAATTGCAATTAAGCGTGCTCGTCATGTAGCTTTAATCCCATATACAACGGACTAAGCAAATTAAGTTTTGCGAATAAATAAACCAGTTAATATTTAATATTAACTGGTTTTTGTTATGCAATTTTTAAAGTGAATTCGCATGTGGAGCTGCTGAAATGTCATTGTATAAAAAATACTCCCCTATATGGGGAGTATTTCAATTCTGTGCTATTACAGAGATTAATTATGGTGCGGATGACAGGACTTGAACCTGCACTTCCTTGCGAAAATTAGCCCCTCAAGCTAACGTGTCTGCCTATTCCACCACATCCGCAATACTATTTACAAACGCCTTTTTTAATAGCGCAAGATAAATTATATCATCTTTTAGTTGTGATGTCAATACTATAAGCAAAATATTTTCTCAGTAGGATTTGGCACTGATTATTATTTTCCGTCGCTCCAGTTTATTCAAAATCGGTAGATTTTTGTTGCTTTTTCGGTGGCGGATCGGCGATATGCTCTACGCTACCTGAATATGCGGATGTCGCAGTGGGTAAATTCTTCTGTTCTAATCGGTATTCAACCAGCGAACGGATTAACATATAGAGTATTGAAAACAGCGGAACATAGATAATCATTCCAGCAAATCCGAATAATCCTCCACCAACTAATAGTGCGAATATAACCCAGAATGCCGATAGTCCAGTAGATTCACCCTGTATTCGTGGGCCAATGTAATTACCGTCAACTTGTTGTAGGATTAATATAAAAACAAGGAACCATATCATTTTTATCGGGTCAACTAGCAGAATCAATAATGCACTCGGTATCGCACCGATGAATGGACCAAAGAACGGAATAATATTTGTGNTCCCTACAATGACGCTAATGAGCACNGTGTATGGCATCTTTAATATTGTCATACCGATAAAGCAAATTATGCCGACAATTAGCGAATCTAGCAATTGGCCCATTATTGAACGTATCAGAACGGAATTTAATTTGCGATAAATTTGAATAATTCTCATGCAAGATTTCGACGGTAAGATGGAGAATAGAATCTTCTTCGATTGTGCTATGAATTTCTCCTTGCTAATAAGAATGTATATTGATATTATAAAACCTAATATAACATCGAAAATTCCAGAAACAAAGGCTACAATGGCAATAGTTGCGTTGGAAAGCACCTTTTTCATTGTGGGCATTATTTCAGTTAGGAAATCGGCAGTATATGTTGAAATCGTATCGATTTGATCATCCAATAGCTTAGCTAAAGTGGGGTTTTTATCAACAAGATCCGTTGCCCAATTTTGCACATTGTTGATATATGCCGGCATATTATCAGCAATGCCGAATAAACTTTCAATCACGGACGGAACAATGAAAGCAATTATTGCACTGAATACTAGAATTGCTAATAAATATGTTGTTATAAGACTGAGCGCACGTGATACTTTCTTTTTCGCCTTTTTCTTAAATAATTTATTATAACACTTAAATTCAAAGAATTTGACAATGGGATTCAGAATATACGCAATTACAAAGCCCATAATAAATGGGCTTAATATGCCAAGAATCTTCTTAAGTATGGAAAAAAACAGATTAATTTTAGAGATGGTAAAAACGAACAAAATACTTACTCCAATAACTATCAAAGAGTATATAGCAATTGTAGTGTATTTTCTATTCCATTCAATTTTCATTTCCATTCTCCTTCCTTCGTTTAATCATCATTATACATTAAGTTTGATGAAATTACTAGCACTTTATGCAATTTTGATGGCTCAACTTACTTTTCACTTAATATTTCTAGCACAGATCTCATAGTCGATAGGGGTTCATCGTCTTTTAAACTTATGCTTATATAAGGGCGTTGCATTTGAGAGAACATCACTCTACCCTTGAATTTACCTGATAACTGGGCAATTTTCTTCATATCGGGTGAGTCGACATAGAACAGTAGGGAATTCGATCTTTCGCTAATTTCAGTAATGCCGATTTGTGCCGCAAGATTGCGCAGTAAAGCAACCTCCACGAGTCCCGTTACAGCCTTTGGAGGGTCGCCATATCGGTCAATGAGCTCATCAATAATATCGGTGGAATCTTCAATACTTTTTATGCTAGCAAGTCTGCGGTAAATCTCTATACGTTGCGCCGTACTTTCAATATAATTTTCGGGTATATGTGCTGGAATGCGGATATCGACAAGGCATTCTTCTGTCGATGGGGGTGGCAGCTCACCTTTTTGTTCAGCAATAGCATCGGACAACAGGCGGAGATACATATCATATCCAACAGCCTCCATATGACCGTGCTGCCTATCACCTAGAATGTTGCCAGCGCCACGAATTTCAAGATCACGCATCGCAATGCGGAATCCCGATCCGAATTGTGTGAATTCCCGAATAGCGCTTAATCGCTTTGCCGCTATTTCCGTTAGCACTTTCCCACGTGTGAATGTGAAGTAAGCGTAAGCACGTCGGTTTATGCGCCCGACACGTCCACGTAATTGGTATAGTTGAGATAACCCCATATGGTCGGCATTTTCAATGATTAGAGTATTGCAATTTTGAACATCTACACCTGTTTCTATTAAAGTTGTGCAGACAAGCACATCAATTTCACGTTCAATTAATTGCCTCCATACATCAAGAAGTTGCTTTTCACCCATGCGGCCATGAGCAATTCCAATGCGTGCATTTGGTACAGCCTGAGCTACTCTATTAGCACATTGGTCAATTGTATCAACACGATTATGAATATAGTAAACTTGCCCCCCACGGCGGAGCTCCTTGTTAATCGCCGTTGCAAGTATGCCCATATCATGTTCTATGACATAGGTTTGAACGGGATGCCTATCCTGCGGAGGCTCATCAATTACTGACATATCACGGATTCCACTCATTGCCATATTCAGTGTTCGTGGAATTGGTGTTGCGGATAGGGTAAGTATATCTATGTTAACGAATGCCTCTTTGAAGCGCTCTTTATGCATAACACCGAATCGTTGTTCTTCATCGATTATAGCGAGCCCCAATCTTTTAAAAGCAATATCATCTTGCACAAGTCGATGTGTACCAACGACTATATCAATTTCGCCTCTAGCGAGCTTTTTTATAATTTCTTTCTGCTGTTTAGGCGAGCGGAATCTTGATAAAAGCTCAATTGTAATAGGGAATCCCTCCATACGGGAAATCATCGTTTGATAATGCTGCCATGCTAGTACTGTTGTAGGCACAAGGATGGCGCACTGCATGCCCTCCATGACGCATTTGAATGCCGCACGGAGCGCCACTTCGGTCTTGCCGAATCCGACATCACCACATAGGAGCCTATCCATCGGTACAGGTCGCTCCATATCTTGCTTGATTTCTTTAATGCTCTGGAGTTGATCGTCCGTTTCCTGATAGGCGAAATGGTCTTCGAACTCCTTTTGCCATTCAGTATCTTCTGAAAATGCTATTCCCTTCACACTCAATCTTTTTGCATATAGCTTAATCAATTCGTCAGCCATTTCCTTAACGGCGGCACGTACTCTCTTGCGAGTTTTCTGCCATTCAGTTGAGTTAAGGCGGTTGAGTTTTACGGAGCTATCCTCTTTTGGCCCGATGTATTTTGATATTAAGTCTAATTGAGTGACGGGCACATAGAGAATATCCGTTCCCGCATATTTAATCTTGATATAATCTTTTATGATGCCCTGCCTATCGATCTGCTCAATGCCATCATACTTACCTATACCGTGCGAAACATGCACAACAAGATCGCCTTTCGTTATATCGGATAGGCTGCGAATTTCTTCGCCTTTTTTACGCTTAGCTTTCTTGCGGATAGGTGTTACGACTTTCGCATGGGTGATTACAGCTACCTTAGCATCGGGATATTCTAGTCCAGAGGAAAGTGTCCCGGCGCTAACTTGCACTTTTTTAGCAATGAGTTTCTTAGGCTTAGCAATATAATCAGCAGGAATGCCACGGCTGCGCAAATCATCGCTTAGAACTCTAGCGGATTTTTCTGTACCGGCAAGCACTAATGTTGCATATCCACGTTCGTTTAAAGATGCTAAATCCTCTACAAGCAACTTTAAATCGCCGCTCCATGATGATGTTTGCAATGCGTTAATCGCTGACAATTGCTTTAATCGCAATTCGGGAGTAGATCTTGCAAATATATCGAAATGAGCACAGGGGAGTTTGCTAATTTGCTGCTGATATTCAGCATATTCCAACATATATTTGTCTAGCCCACGGCAAAGAATGCCTTGCTCAAATAGAATGCTAATATCTTCAGAATATATGGATAAGGTGGATTTTGCCTTTTCTTTCACATTGAGATATTCACTAATTACTGCTATACCATTATCGAAATAATCTATAATGCTTGCTGGCTCATCGTACGCAAGTGGTAGGTATTTATCCATATCGGATAAGTTAATTCCAGCGGAAATTTTTTCAATATCAGCATTTAAATTTGCCTTAATTTTATCGGAGTTTTTGCCACGTACCGATTCCATCAATTCTTCAATAGCAGCAATTTGCGAATTCCTGCCGTTAAAAAGCACTTCCAATGCTGGTGGGATTGATACTTCTTCTAACGAATCGGTTCGCCTTTGCGTTGTTACATCGAACGATGAAATTGTATCAATTTCATCACCCCACAATTCAATTCGGACAGGGCTTGCCATTCCAATAGGGAAGACATCAATAATAGACCCACGCACAGCGAATTGTCCTATATCTTCAATTTGCTCAAGCCGGGTATAGCCCGATGAAACGAGCTTTTCTAGCAGTGACTTAACTTCTACTTCTTCCTCGATTTCTAATGTAATTTGCCTATCTAAGAAGATATCTTTCGGTATGGTTAGTTGCAATACTGCTTCAATAGGAGCGGCTACAATGCCACATTTGCCCGTTAATAGCAATGAAAGAGCGCTCAGCCTTTTGTATAGATATTCAAGTGATGCTGATTCATGCGACACGAATGTGAAGTCTTTAATAGGATAGAGCGCTGCGACATTGTCCGATAACATACAGTTAATATCGTCGCAAAGTCGGTCGGCACTAGCCTCATCCTCAGTAACAACTAGTATAGGCTTATCGAAACTCCTATATAAAGCAGAAATTAAATGCGCCTTGTGTATAGCAGAAAGGCCTGTTAAGCCAAAGGGGGTATCCCCCTCATTAATTGACTTAACAAGCTGATTATACTCTATTAAATGTTCTGCGGTATTCTGGAAAAGATCCAAGTGGGATACCTCCGTAGTTAGATTGCTTAATTATACATATTCATCGCTTTATTGATATTATCATCAACAATTAGTGATAGGGCATCAACCGACTTATTAAAAGCTTCTTCNATTAAAGGGATTTCATCTTTTTTAAAGTTGGATAATACCCAGTCGGCAAGATCATACTCTGGGTGAGGCTTTGCGCCGACACCAATTCTAACACGTGGGAATGTGTTTTTCCCCGTTAGATATATAATGTTCTTTAATCCATTATGCCCACCATCACTACCTTTAATGCGAATCCGTATGTGGGAAGGGGATAGCGTTATATCGTCGCACACAACTATCACATTTTCAATTGGTATTTTATAAAAGTTCATCGCCTCTTGCACTGCTTCACCGCTTTTATTCATATATGTTGATGGCTTTAGCAGAATACATCTTTTTTTGTTTACAACAACATCAGCATACAGTGATTTGAACTTCAACTTCCATTTGCCGGCACCATATTTTTCAGCAAAAGAATCTAAGACCATGAAGCCGACATTATGGCGGGTATGGGTATATTTATCGCCGGGATT
>JGI24708J26588_10002964_pt1 | contig 12609 bp, 15 predicted proteins | sample BioPla1DNA2_FD_26588 | JGI IMG/M metagenome (IMG submission 26588) | reverse complement strand
CCGCTGCCCTTTGAGTACTCCGATATAGGGCACCGGCAGCTGATGGAACTTTTCGAGGAAATGACGGAGTTTATCGAGGAGGAAGGTCTCCAAGGCGTAGAGCTGGAGCTGCAGGAGCGGGGCTTGATAATTCGCTTTGCTGAACAGGTTTTCTTTGATCTAGGACAGGCCACCTTGAAGCCGGAGGCATTGGAAATCATCGACAGCCTGGCTCAGCAGCTAAAGGATCTGCCCAATCCCTTAAGGGTCGAGGGACATACTGACAACTGGCCCATTCGCACCAGCACCTTTCCCTCCAACTGGGAACTCAGCGTGCATCGGGCCACCAATGTGGTCCGCCGCCTGATTGAAAGGGGAGGCTTCGATCCAGCTAAGCTGAGTGCCGCCGGCTATTCTGAGTATAGGCCGATTCGTCCAAACGATACAGCGGAAAATCGGGCGATGAACCGGAGAGTCGATATTGTCATCCTAAACATTGACATGTGGAGTTTTGAACCTAACGAGGGGAGACTGTGAAATGGCAAAAAAGGTTGAAGTTGATGCAAAATTGCTGATTGCGGCGATCGCTCTCCTTATTGTAGCTACCGTAGGCAGTGCCTTTGCTACATACCTGATTTTTGCCCGGGGCAATCCGGAGGCTGCTGCCCTAAACGGGGAAGCCGCAGAGAAAAAGCGGTCACTGGGCCCGACCTTTGATGTAGGCGAGTTCACCTTGAACTTGGCCAGCACTACGAACCAGATGCGGTTCATCCGGGCTCAAATCGTCTTGGAAGGCAGCAATAATAAAGTAATCAGTGACCTGGAGGCACGCAATCCGCAGATCCGCGATCAGCTGATCAGGCTGCTGCGGTCCCGCACCGTTGAAGAACTGAACAGTGCAGACGGTATGGAAAGGCTGCGCGTTGACATTTTGCAGGCTATGAACTCACTTGTCACCAGGGGAGAAGTAACAGATGTCTTTTTCATTGACCTGATTTTTCAGTAGTGGCTAGAAAGGAGCAGCTATGAGCAGCCCAATCCTATCTCAAGACGAAATTGATGCTCTCTTGCACAGAGACCGTTCGCCATCGTCCTCCGACGAACTGCAGGAGTTTTTGCAGTTGGTTGCCCAAAGCATGGCAGCTTGGGTCAACGACGTCGCGATTGAACCCTTCGAAAGCGAGGGGCCCTATCTAGAGCGCCTGGGCGCGAATTTGGGACAGCTTTTTTCCGATGACGCCTTGGCGGCAGCTGCGGATCTAGGCGACAATGAGATGCTGATGCTCATNTCTGCTTCTGACGCAGACTTTTTTGCTCAGAGAGTCGGACGTTCCGCCGATGATGCGGTGCAGCTGATCAGTCAGGCTTGCATCGCCAAGCTGGCTGAGCTTCTCCACGTCCCATACCAAGTCTACCGGGTGCAGAAGATTCCCCCTCAGACACTGGCAGAACTGCCTCTGCAGCCGCAGTCGTACCTGGTTCGCCATTTATTCCAAAGCGGGCCCCACAGGTTTGAAGTCTCCCTGGTTGTGCAAAACGGAGGGGCATTTGAATCCTTGGCCAAAGTCGCCATGGGGCGCTTAAGCGCTGAACAGATCAGAGCGGTCTCCTCCGGTCGCTTGCTGAAAGGGGATAAGGGCAAGGCACCTGTCACCAGGGCAGTATTTACGCCCATTGATCAGCTCGGCCAGCTGATGGATGAACAGAGCATCGCGCTTTTAGAAGATATCGATCTGACAGTCACAGTAGAACTCGGCCGGACCACCCTGACNTTGGACGAGATTCTGGATTTAAAGCCCCAGTCGGTGATTACCTTGGAACGTCAGGCCGGGGAGCCGGTAGACGTCTTTGTAAACGAAACTAAAGCCGCCAAGGGCGAAGTGGTTGTTCTGGAAGAGAATTTTGGCGTGAGGATCTTAGAAATTGTGCCTAAGTCACAGCGGATTCAGGGAGCGTGAGTTTGAACCATGGACAGTACCATGATTTGGGGCGTTGTACGGATGGTGATTGCCCTGCTGATAATTCTGCCCGGCACCTTTTTTGTCACCCGCTGGTATGGGCAAAGACAAAGGGTGGGGCAGGATTTGCGTGTCAAAGAAGTGCTTTCCTTGGGTTCAAACCGCGCACTTTATGTGGTCGAGTGGGAGGAAAGAAGATATTTGCTCGGTGTTACCAATCAGACCATTACTTTGCTGGATCTGGATCCACAGAGCGATATGGAGGAGGTCCTTGAGTAATGGGTTTTTTACAAGTTAACATACCCTTTCCCAGTGTAGATATAGGTATTGGCGCAGCGGAAAGCCCGGGAGATGTGGCAGTCACGCTGCAGGTGCTCTTGTTGCTGACGATCCTGAGTCTGGCTCCGGCGATTATTACGCTGATGACTTCCTTTACCAGGACCGTCATCGTGCTTTCTTTAATCCGCAATGCCCTGGGGACCAACCAGGTGCCGCCAAACCAGGTGTTAATCGGACTGGCATTATTCTTAACCGCATTTATTATGGCTCCCTCCTTCAGTGCAGTGTACACCGATGCACTGACACCTTATTTGGCGGGGGAAATGGCGCTGGAGGAAGCATGGGAAACTGGTTTGGAACCGATTCGGGAGTTTATGCTCCGCAACACCCGTGAGAAGGATTTGGAGATGTTTGTGGCGATCCGGGGAGAGGAAAGACCCCAGACACCGGCAGACATCAGCACATTAACCTTAATTCCCGCCTTTGTCATTTCCGAGTTAAAGACAGCGTTTCAACTCGGTTTCGTTATTTTCATCCCCTTCCTTGTAATCGACATGGTGGTGGCTTCCACCCTGATGGGCATGGGCATGATGATGCTGCCGCCGATTATGATTTCGCTGCCCTTTAAGATACTGCTGTTTATTCTGGTTGACGGCTGGCACCTTGTAGTGCGCGGGCTGCTCCTGAGTTTCTCCTGAGGATGGTGAGTAGATGACTGATGCAACGGTTGTTACTTTAGCCAGAGATGCTGTGCTGACAATTCTGCTGGTTGCCGGACCCGCTTTGCTCATCGGCATGCTGGTGGGTCTTTTGGTCAGCATCTTTCAGGCGACCACCCAAATCCAGGAGCAGACGCTGACCTTTATTCCAAAGATCGTCGCGGTTCTGGTCTCAATTGTGATCTTCGGGCCGTGGATGATTCGCCACCTGGTGGATTTTGCTGATCGCCTGCTGGCTAACCTGCCGTCGTTTATTATGTAGAGGAGGGGTGGGACAGTGATCTCGGTTATGGATTTTGTCCGCTTCTCCCTGGGCTTTATCCGCATCGGCACCTTTCTGGCAGCAGCGCCGCTGTTTAATATGCGTAATATACCCGTCATGGCGAGGCTAGGATTTGCTGCACTTTGCACTTTAGCTGCACTGCCTCCCCTGGACGCGGGCTGGAACCTGGAATCCTGGGGCGTGCTGGCAGTTTTGGCGATGCATGAAGTGGTAATCGGGCTTTTGCTTTCTTTAGTTGGTATCCTGGTCTTTTCCATCGTAAACTTTGCTGGCCATTATGTTGATACGCCCATCGGCTTTGGCATGGCATCCGTTTTTGATCCCAGCATAGGGGGGCAGGTGCCGGTCTTTTCGCAGTTTTACTACATTCTTGCCGTGCTGATTTTCCTGGCTGTTGATGCCCATCTCTGGCTGATTCAGGCAGTTCGTTACTCTTTTGCAGTAATTCCCTTCGGCAGCCTGGTCAGGATGGAACCGGCCTTCGAGCTGATCATGGATCTGGTCAAGCAGATCTTTATCATCGGAATGCAGATTGCCCTGCCGATTACGGCGACTATTCTGCTCACCGACATCGGACTGGGGATCGTGATTCGTGCGGTTCCCCAAATCAACGTCTTTGTCCTGGGGTTTCCCATCAAGATTTTAGTCGGCATGATCGTTGTCTTTTTCGGCTTGCCTACTTTCGTCCATATTGCCGGCCAGCTGTTTGCCGTGGACGGGCTCTTGTTCCGCTACTTCCAAAGTTTGCTGGCTTTAGGGGGGAGCTAAGTGGCAGAGTATCGCATGAACCTGCAGCTGTTTGCAGGTGAGAAAACTGAGCCTGCGACTCCCAGGCGCCGGGAAGAGGCGCGGAAAAAGGGCCAAGTGGCCAAGAGCGGCGAAGTGGGTACCGCTTTGATGGTTTTAACAGGCGTTCTGCTCTTGAACGCTCTGGCTCCATACATCGGCAGGCATTTGAGGGAGACTGTGCAGTACTTTTTAGAGAACATGGCTCACTGGGAAGGGGATTTCCTGGGGTTTCAGCAGATGTTCCTATTTGGCCTGGCCAAGCTGGGCCTGATTGTAGGGCCCATCCTCCTTGGCTTCCTGGCAGTAGGGTTTTTCAGTCAGGCAATGCAGGTTGGCTTTTTCGCATCATCTGAGCCCCTTTTGCCGAAGTTTTCCCGGATCAATCCCATTGAAGGCTTTAAGAGGATCTTTTCCAAAAGGGCTTTGGTGGAGTTNGCCAAGTCAGTGGCTAAGGTAATGCTGGTGGGTTACTTGGTCTACAAACATGTGCGTTCTAATTTGGAGTGGTTTCCCCAAATCAGCCTGTTTAGCTTGGGAGACAGCATCGACTTGATTATTAGCAGTATTTATCGCCTGGGGCTCCAGGTAGGGCTCTTCCTGCTGATCATTGCCGCCGCTGACTACTGGTGGCAGAGGCGGGAGTTCGAAGAAAGCATTAAGATGTCTAAAGAAGAGATTAAAGAAGAGTACAAGCAGATGGAAGGCGATCCCCAGGTTCGCTCGAGAATTCGCCAGCGCCAAAGGCAGATGGCGGCTCAGCGCATGATGCATGCGGTTCCCACTGCTGACGTGATCATTACCAACCCTACTCACTACGCCATCGCCATCAGCTACAAACCGGAGGAAATGTCTGCACCGCAAGTTGTAGCCAAGGGCATGGGTCTGATCGCCCAGAGAATCAAAGAAGAGGGCAAGAAGNACGGCGTGGCCACGGTAGAGAATCCAGAGCTGGCCCAGGCTCTTTACAAGACCACCGATATTGGGCAGGAGATTCCGGTAGACCTTTATCCTGCGGTGGCAGAAGTTTTGGCATTTGTCTATCGTCTCAAGAAGAAGACTGTCTAGTTTGGCGTAAAGGATGGTGAACATGGCGAAAATATCAACTCCTGCAGGGCGCAGTATTGGACGGATCAGTGACGTATCTGTCATGCTTGCCGTTGTCATGGTTGTCGTGATGATGGTGCTGCCCCTGCCTCCAGCAATTTTAGACATCCTTTTGGCCGTCAACATCAGTCTGGCACTTCTGATTCTGCTCTTGACGATGAATGTCCATGAGCCTTTGGAGATTTCAGCATTTCCGTCGCTGCTGCTGGTGACAACCCTTTTCAGGCTGGCTTTGAATGTATCTTCAACGAGACTGATTCTGCTCACCGGCAATCCCGGCAAGATCATTGTGGCTTTCGGGGATTTTGTAGTTGGAGGCAATTACGTAGTCGGTTTTGTTATCTTTCTTATCCTGGTCATTGTCAACTTCCTGGTCATAACCAAGGGTGCAGAGCGTGTTTCAGAAGTGGCCGCCCGCTTTACCCTGGATGCTTTGCCGGGCAAGCAGATGAGCATTGACGCGGATCTCAACTCGGGGCTGATCACTGAAGCCGAGGCACGGCACCGGCGCCAGCAGATCGCCAGAGAAGCAGACTTTTACGGCTCCATGGACGGTGCTACCAAGTTTGTTAAAGGCGATGCCATCGCAGGCATTATTATTACTGTTATCAACCTTTTGGGCGGTTTTGCGGTAGGCATGTTCCAAAAGGGAATGGATTTTTCCGGCGCCCTGAATCGCTACACTCTGCTGAGCGTCGGCGACGGACTGGTGTCCCAAATTCCAGCCCTGCTGCTTTCCACCGCCACCGGTATCATTGTCACCCGGGGCGCTTCCGAGAACAACCTGGGGGCTGAGGTAACCGCCCAGCTCTTTTCCCAATACCGGGTGCTGGCGGCAGCGGCAGGGGTCGTGGGCATCTTCGGTCTAATCGGCGGTTTGCCGCGGATTCCCTTCTTCATCATCGCAGGGCTCCTAGGGGGCCTGGCCTATGGACTGTGGCGTACCGCAAAAAGAGAAGAAGTCCATGAAGACGAAGCGATTGAGCAGGAACAGCTGGCAGAGGCCCGCAGGCCCGAGACGCTTATGTCACTCCTGCATGTGGATCAGATCGAACTGGAGATCGGCTACAGCCTGATTCCTTTGGTAGACGAGGCCCAGGGAGGGGATATGCTGGATCGCATCAGCATGATCAGGCGCCAGTGCGCTCTGGAACTTGGCCTCTTGGTTCCCGTCATCCGCATCCGTGACAACCTCCAGCTTAACCCCGATGAGTATGTGGTGAAGATTAAAGGAATCCAGGTTGGGCGTGGAGAACTAATGATCAACCACTATTTGGCTATGGATGCCGGTGGAGTATCAGAAACAGTCCCCGGCATAGCGACTGTTGAACCTGCCTTTGGACTGAGCGCCCTGTGGGTTGATGCAGCCACAAGGGAGAGGGCAGAATACGCAGGCTATACCGTCGTAGATCCTCCCGCGATTCTGGCAACCCATTTGACTGAGATTATTCGGGACCATGCCCATGAGCTGCTGGGCCGCCAGGAGGTAAAGACACTGATTGACGGTGTCCGCGAAGAATATCCAGCCGTAGTGGATGAACTTGTACCTGATATGCTGACCATAGGCGAGGTCCAGAAGGTGCTGCAGAACCTGCTGCGTGAAGGGGTTCCCATCCGCAACATGGTCACTATTTTAGAGACGCTGGCAGACACTGCCTCAATTACCAGGGACCCGGACTACCTCACTGAGTATGTCCGCGAGGCGCTGAAACGGCAGGTTACCCAGATGTATCTGGAAAAGGATGAGCTGACTGTAGTAACCTTGAGTCCACAGTGGGAGGAAGCCATTTCCGCCGGGATCGAGTATACAGATCGGGGCCTGACTGTGGCACTAGATCCGAGGCAATTGCAGGATCTCTATCAGGCCTTAGCTTTGGCCCTGGAGGAGCATGTGCTGCCGTATCCGATCATCCTGGTCTCGCCGCAGATTCGCATGGCGCTGAAGAGGCTGACAGAACGGGCCATTCCTCGCCTGATTGTACTGTCATACAACGAGATCAGCCCGGATATTCAGGTGAATGCAGTGGGGACGGTGAAATGGAGCCATGAGGGTTAAGAAGTTCACGGGGAAAACCATGCAGGAAGCCGTCGCGAGCTTGCGCGCAGAATACGGGAGCGATGCCATCATATTGCAGACCACTCAAAGGAGGCGCTGGCTGTGGGGGCGTATCGGGCCGAAAGTGTACGAGGTCGTAGGCGCGATTGACCGGGATTACAAGGCCCCGCAGGTCAACTCCAGGCCCCAGGCCCGCGAGGAGGCGCCGGCTAAAGACAATGGTCCTGTGCGGGATACGCCAAAGTTCGACTCCTCCATGTCGGAAGCGGTGCAGAATCTTTACAGGCGGCTGATGCGCCGTGACATTCCCCAAGATCTTACCCAGTCTCTGCTGAGAGAGGTACTGACCCGTCTGCCCAAGCAGGATTGGAATGACGAGGCAAGAATCTGGGAACGCTTAGGCGCCTTAGTTGCCGAACGCATTGTCACAGTGGATCCCTGGGAATTTTCCGGAGGGCAGCGCGTCGTAGTGTTGGTAGGCCCCACCGGGGTAGGCAAGACTACGACAATCGCCAAGATTGCAGCCAATTTTAGTCTGATCGATGCTAAGAAGGTCGGCTTGATTACCGTAGATACTTATCGTATCGCCGCTGTTGACCAGCTGAAAAGATACGCCGAGATCATCGGCATTCCTTTGCATGTGGCCTTTGACCCTCAGGAGCTCAAAGAGGGCATAGCCAAGATGAAGGATCGGGACCTGATCTTGATCGATACCGCAGGGCGCAGTCAGAACAACTTCCTGCAGATTAACGAATTGAAGAATTACCTGCAGGATGTCGATGCAGAAATCCATCTAGTAATCAGTGCCACTACAAAGTCCACCGATGTAGACGAGATTGTCAGAGCATTTGGGCAGGTGTCCATCGATCGGGTGATTATTACCAAGCTTGACGAGACAACGTCCTATGGGGTCATTTTACAGACCTGCCAGCGGACCCGTGCCCCGCTTTCCTTCGTCACCACCGGACAGGGGGTTCCGGAAGATATTGAAGTGGCCACAGGCGAGAAACTCGCTCAACTCATTTTGGGGGACATGTAACATGAAAGATCAAGCAGAAGGTCTAAGAAGACTCGTTAAGCAGCAGAAGGAAGCAGCGCGCGTCATTGCGGTAACCAGCGGCAAAGGCGGGGTCGGCAAGACGAACATCGCTGTTAATCTGGCCCTGGCTTTGCGCGAACGAGATTTCCGCGTCGTGCTTATTGACGTAGATCTGGGATTGGCCAATGTAGATATATTGCTGGGCATTACACCGGCTTTTAACCTGGGGCATGTCCTGCGGGGCGAGAGGACAATGCAGGAGATTATGGCGGAAGGCCCCCTGGGTCTTAAAATTCTCTCAGGCGGCTCAGGCATCACCGATCTGGCCAATCTCAACGGCTGGCGTCTGGAAGTGTTCATTAAGTCCCTCGAACTGCTCAATCGGGAATTTGACTTTGTGATCCTGGATACAGGGGCGGGGATTCACCGCAATGTGCTGAGCTTTGTCTTGGCCGCGACTGAGGTGTTGGTTGTCACCACACCGGAACCGACCGCCATCACTGATGCCTATGGTTTGCTGAAGGTGATCAGGAAGCAAAGGCCGGATGCCAAAGTTCGCCTGGTGGTCAATATGGCGAAAAGTCCGAATGAAGCTCAGCTGGTTGCGGACAAGCTCAACTCGGTGCTCCTGGAGTATGTGCAGTGGGAAGTGGAATACCTGGGCTATGTGCTCCAGGAATCTCAGACCGCCAAGGCTGTTGCAGATCAGCAGCCGGTGCTTCTGGCTTTTCCTACAGCTATGAGCAGCCGCTCCTTCCGGCGGATTGCAGGAATTTTGGCCGGGGAACAGGTCGACGCTGCGTCCATTGGCCTTAAAGGCTTCTTTTCCAAGGTGTATGACTTTTTAAGAACTCAGTGAGGTTGAGTTATGCAGGTACTACCTAATCAATTAGTGGAACTACATGTTGAAACCAACTCAGGTCTCGAGATTTATCGCACAAGGGTGGAAGATGCCTTTGACGATCTGCTTATTGTAGGGGCCCCTATAAAGCAGGGTGTCCTAGTGCCGATTCGCATCGGAACTCGGCTCAATGTACAGTTCCGGGTGTACAGCAGCGTGAACGAAGGCCGGTACAATAATGAGGCCATTGTGGAGAAGCGGTTCAGGGCCAATGTTCCCCTGCTGCAGCTGCGGATGCTGGGAAGCTGGGAGAAGATTCAGGAACGCCATTTTCTGCGTGTGCCTGTCTCTATTGACTGCCTCTTTGAGGTGTTAAGTGAGGATGAGGCAGAGCGGACTCCCCAGTCCGGCGTGATGCTTGATCTGAGCGGCGGAGGATTCCTGCTTCGCACTTCCCGCCCGCTGCAGCCCAATGATGAAATTCGCGTCTCTTTTAATCTCAAAGACACCCAGATCACAGCGAACGCAGTTGTCGCCCGCCTGGTGGAGGCAGATGCCGGTTTTGATTACGGGATATGTTTTGTGGATATACCTGAACGCCTCCGGCAGGTTATCATTAAGTTCGTTTTCCAGCGCCAAATAGCCTTGGCTGAGCTGACAAGGGACGATCGGGACTAATCCGTGCCCCGTGGGGGTGAGAGCATGCTAACTCAAGATGAACAGCAGCGTCTGGACCAGCTGTGGACTGCCTACAAGAAAAACAACGACCAAGATGCCCGTAATCAGTTGTTAGATGCGTATATTCCATTAGTCAAGTATGTGGCGGGACGGATGGCGATGAATCTGCCCAGCAGTGTAGAAACAGGGGATCTGGAGAGTTTTGGTTTTTTTGGTTTATTGGATGCACTTGATAAGTTTGATGAAACCCGCCAAATCAAATTTGAAACTTATGCTGCCACCAGGATCAGGGGGGCGATTCTTGACGGTTTGCGCTCCATGGACTGGGTCCCCCGCAGCGTGCGTTCGAAAATCAGAATGCTGGAAAAGCAAGTCTATGAGCTCACCAATGAGCTGGGGCGCAGTCCCAGCGACAGTGAAGTTGCTGCTGCCTTGGATCTTACTCCGGAGCGCTATTACGAACTGTTAACTGAAGTCAAGGGGGTTAACCTGTTTTCCCTGGACGAGACCATCGCAACCGACAAGGAAGGGGACAGCCTGAAAATTGTTGACCTTGTGATTGACAGCGACGGTTTGCCGGAACACAAGATCGTTGAAACGGAGAGCGTTGAAGAGCTCACGGCAGCGGTGGAAAGTCTTAGTGAGCGGGAACAGCTTGTCCTTGCCCTTTATTACCATGAAGGCCTCACCCTCAAGGAAATAGGTCATGTATTAGAAGTGTCTGAGTCCAGAGTGTCACAGATCCATACAAAGGCTGTTATGACGCTGCGTCGTAAGCTTGCCTAGGAACGGAGGGATCGGAGATGTCCATTAAGTTTCCCGACTTTCAGGTACTTGTTTCCAGGTCAGAGCAGATACCCCGCCCTAATCGGGAGGGGGACCAGACAGGAGCCGCCGGCCGTATGACACCACAGGTTGCTCAGGAGTTTGCCCTGCGCGAACAGAGAGTGGAGAGAAACAGGCAGGCAGACAAGGTCAGAGACCGTGAAGAAGATGAAGATAAGCGCCGGAGGCACCAGCAAGAGGAAGAGGAGCAGGAAAAGAAACGCAGGCCAGGACAGAGGCGGCGGATTGATTTGCGTGCTTAGAGGGGTGGCAGTGCATGGATTATTTTCTCGTGTTCACATTGGGCATAGCGGTGACGGCAGTTGTGTTTTTCATCCTGCGCCCGGGCCTGTTCACCCGGTCCAGTGAAGACTATGCCATGCTTGAAGCCATGGTGGAACAGTCCATGGAGGAGCTGGAAACCAGACAGGCTGAAATTCTGCAGGAAATTGAAGGCAAACACAAAGCCCTCCTGGAGCTGCAGGAGCAGATTATGGCGAGTTTTATTCCGGCTGCCGGGCAGTCGCCTAAAGTCTTGGCCGTTTTGGAGCTGGCCAAAGAGGAAGAAAATGTGAGCGAGATAGCAAAAAAACTCGGCCTGGGCTTAGGTGAAGTCCAGCTGATTTTAGAGTTAAATAAAGGCAGCCAACCCCTTGCTGAACGTGAATAAATGTGCTATATTAGCAAGTGGTGTAAGATTACACACGTTTCTTGACAGGAGACAGGGTTGCCGCTCTGGTTTTGTCCCTGGATGAAGGAAGCGGAGGACCAAAAACAAAGAGAGGAGGTGGGCGATTTGGCCGTTATTACAATGAAACAGTTGTTAGAGGCCGGCGTTCACTTTGGGCATCAGACCCGCAGATGGAATCCGAAAATGGCTGAGTACATTTTCACAGAAAGAAATGGTATTTACATCATCGATCTCCAGAAGACAGTGCGGAAGGTGGAGGAGGCTTACTCCTTTATCCGTGACACTGTAGCAGGCGGGGAGTCGGTTTTGTTTGTAGGTACCAAGAAACAGGCACAGGAGACAATCCGTGATGAGGCAGAACGGTGCGGAATGTTCTACGTCAACCAAAGATGGCTCGGCGGAATGCTGACCAACTTTAAGACGATTTCCTCCCGCATTGCCCGGATGGAAGCCATTGAAAAAATGGAAGAAGAAGGTCTCTTTGAGGTACTGCCTAAGAAAGAAGTAATCGAGCTGCGCAAGGAACTCGAGCGCCTAACCCGTTTCCTGGGCGGAATTCGGGGCATGAAGACTTTGCCGGGCGCCGTCTTTGTGGTAGATCCAAGGAAAGAACGCATTGCAGTGGCTGAAGCAAGGAAGCTGGGTATCCCCATCGTTGCCATCGTTGATACTAACTGCGATCCCGATGAGATTGACTATGTGATTCCAGGCAACGACGATGCTATTCGTGCCGTTAAGCTCTTGACCACAACCATGGCTGACGCTGTTGTTGAAGCAAAAGAAGGCGCCAGCTTTGCTGAGGACACAGAGGAAGAAGCCACAGCTGCCGACGCTGAAACTGACATCGAAACCAAAGACAATTCTGCCGACGACGCAGAGTAAACGTACAGGAAAGGGGAGTGGGAGGATGCTCTCACCCCTTTTTTATGAACATTGAAGGAGGGTTCTTATGGCTGAGGTTAATGTTACTGCCGCCATGGTTAAAGAATTGCGGGAAAAAACCGGTGCAGGCATGATGGATTGCAAAAAAGCGCTGATCGAGAAAAACGGTGACATGGACGCTGCAGTTGACTATTTGAGGGAAAAAGGCCTGGCAGCAGCTGCTAAAAAGGCCGGTCGCATTGCCGCTGAAGGCGTCGTTGAATCTTACATCCACATGGGTGGAAGAATCGGCGTTTTGGTGGAAGTTAACTGCGAAACCGACTTTGTCGCCAAGACAGATGAGTTCCGTGAGTTAGCAAGAGACATTGCCATGCATATTGCTGCCTCGAAGCCCGAGTATGTTTCCAGGGAAGAGATTCCCGAGGAAGTGCTGGANCACGAGCGCGGAATCTACCGGACCATTGCCGAAAACGAAGGCAAGCCGGC
>JGI24708J26588_10002962_pt1 | contig 12612 bp, 13 predicted proteins | sample BioPla1DNA2_FD_26588 | JGI IMG/M metagenome (IMG submission 26588) | reverse complement strand
GGATCTGGAGATCACCCCACGGATGAAGCCACTGCTTTAAATTAGACAGCTTGTTTTCCTCGGATTTTAGCTTAATAAGGTACTCTTCATATTGATGCAATTTCTCAACTGCATCCCATATTCCCTCTTTGTTGTTTAAAATAGAATAAAAATCAGAAACCAAAACATCACGACGACTTTTAAATAAAGGTTTTTTCGCAGGGGAATATTTATTAATAATATCTAAAGATGAGCTAATATGTATAAGTTCGCTCGCAATGCGCGATAACGAATCGCTAACTTCTGGGTTCTCAGCAACATCTTCGTAATCGTCCATATTCACTTCGCTAATATCAACAATTCCCAAATCCATCAGTGTCTTTGTTAACTCTTCTCGTTGGTATTCCATTCCAAGTAGAGTTATTTTGTTCATTTTAACGATCACTTTATTTCACAATCCTTCCAACTATGAAATCTGTCACCTTTTCAAGTTTTGTAGCCGCATTATCGCGTATATCCTGGCATTGTGCCTGAATATCCTGTTGAATTTGCGCTATATCTTTTAATGCTTTTTTCTCATAGGTGATAACAACCTCTTTAGCTTCTAATTCAGCACTTTTATCCTTCTCTTCTAATAAAGCAGAGGCGTTATTTCTTGCAGCAGCAATGATCTCACGCGCTTCTTGTTGCGCTTCTAATTCCTTCTGTTCTGCAATTTGCTCAATAGATTTAATATCCTTTAATAATGCAACTGCCATTAAACCACCTCGATTTAGTATTTATAAATATGGAAGCAATGTTTTAATACTTTACACTTAACTATAATTAAGGTCCATCGCACAACCTTAATTAGCATATAGAAATGTAGCCTGTAATAATTGTTAATAATAACATTCTAGAGTATTATAACAAATANATATACAATAAACAANACGAATGCTGAATATTAATAATGTTCCTACAATATTCATAATGCTTTTCAGTCTTAATATTAGAAAAGGAATATATCAGNCGGATAACTTTTTTGTGCTAATAAAAAATAAGAGGGAGGAATNATCCTCCCCCGAAATATTTGTTAAGGGTTTACTTTCTACGTCTGTCATCGCGAGCTTCGATTTCATCCCTCTCATCTCTGATACCGGCCACATCCCTCTTCTTTTTGCGTTTACCTTCTTCTTCCTCCCCTTCAACTGGAAAGTCAAAGATTTGAGGTGGGAAGAATTGATCAAATGGGAATTCGATAGTATCAAATAAATCACATGGGTTCTCATCTGTTGCTGCAATACATTCACGGGTGGGATAGCAGAAATTAAACGCTGGAATTAATAGCTGTACTAAACGCGTCAACTTGATGATCGAGAACAATCCTATAGTAACAACTACACGCCTTGTTGGGAATATTCTTGAACCTCCAACAGCATTATCGCAACCACAGTCTTCTTCTTCATCGAAGCCTGCTCCTATAGGGCCTATTTTACCATGGCGTATACGTTTAATTTGAGTATTTAATACCAAAGGTTCGGCAACCTCAACCTTAACATTGGGTTGATTATCCTGCTGTACTGCTGCACCACAGCCATCATCTTCAAGACCATATTGATTTGCAGGATCAACAGAGCTGAAAATCTTTACTTGACCTTCAGAACCAAAAAGAATGATTGTCTTACTAAACCATACAAATCCAATCTTTGAATCGGTTACGCAATTACCAAACTGGTCACGATATGTGAATTCTACCCGAACTTTAATTTTATAGCGTATATTAACTGTAAAGAATCCTCTCTTAAAAGGTACATCCTCCAAATCAGTATATACTTTTACAACTTNTGCATCAGTAGCCCTTACCTTTATCGATCTGTCAATTAAGTTTTGTACATCCTCAATAAAATCAACAACTGCATCTTCTACACAATCCTTTTCCCTACAATGATCGTATACCTTTTCAACTTGCACACAAACAGCTTCTCGTAGTCTGCAGATATCTTCCCCGTCTATCAAACCTGCAACAACCTGTTCTCTTCTCATATAATAGATTCCCCCCATATTCAAAAGCATCTCAATGTCATAATATGTTATAAGTATTATTTGGTGAATAGAAGACTTAAGTTTTTACATAAATACAACACATATTTTTTCTCCTTAGTTCATAGATTTATATTATTTGGACGGATGGAGGAAAAATAAAATGTACAACCCCGATCAAAAACAATATATTATTAAAAATAGTTTTGGTGTGTCATATCATGTTTACTTTGAACAAGGACGTGGTTTATGCATACGGATGCTTAGCGATAGTAGAATATGGTCAAGAGGATATGTACTGGACAAGTCTGCAATAAATGATTTTGCAGTAGCTTTGGATAAAAATGATGTTTTTCATTTTGTTTTTCAAACAAACAAAGGGAGTATAATGTATGGTCATGGTATGCATGGTCAAATTGAAGTTCATCCTATTCTAGCCAGTAAAGAAGCAACTTCTTATCCTAAGCATGTCTCTTTGCTACTTTCTGGTGATACGGTATTGTTTTTTTACATAGTTAAGCATCAAAATCAGCATATTTTATCAATGCAATCCATCCAAAATGGTATACTCTCAAAACCTTTAGCTATTGATTATGTACACGATCCAAGCTATATTCCCTTTTTAGATGTTTCCGGTAAATGTCATTTAGTTTATATAAATTCAAACCATAACAAAATGCAAATAAATCACAGAATTATAAAAGATGATTTTAGCATATTTAATGCTCCAAGCATAATCCATTCCTGCGAGGGAAACATCAGTTCCTTGTCTTATGTATTAACCAATGCTAATAAAATCTATATTGCCTTTGAAGTATCAAAAAATGGTTCCTACGAAGTTATATTTATGAATTTGCTACAAGCAAAACAGATAAATACTCTATATACCAGCAAATCGCCTGCAGGTCACATTGGTTTGCTCTATATCGGTGGTNTTATATATTTTTATCGTATGGATAGGGAAAGTATATATTTCATTTATTCAAATAANGAAGGTTTAACTTGGTCTAATGAAGCATTATACGCCACTATAAGCAATGCCATATGTTTCTCATATACAAGCAATTATTCTCAAGAGGAGAAAATTTACTCACAGCAAATTCCTGGCAATTTTACCCGTGGTTATAATCTTGCATTTTTAAATGATGAAACAGTCAATACTATACAGGAGACAAAAAAATCAAGTAAAGAAGAGAACTCTGACTACAGTAACTTGAAGAGTAAGGTTTTGAAATTGCAGAATCTAACAGATATTATGGAAAAAGAATTAACAAAACTCTGGGCAACCCAAAAAATTTTCGAAAGAAGACTTGAACACTTGAATGACTTGTATGAGCAATTACATGATGTAATAAATTACGAGCATATAAATGCCCAAGAAAACAACCAATTTGATAATCACGCAAATAATCAGACGAATGGATGGATAGATGATCCGATAGATAATCAAACAAATATTCAAATAAAAAATCAAATTGAAGAGCTGGATGAAAAAACTCCAATTGAGCATATAAATGATATATTAGAAACCTGTCAAACAGATGATACTTATGAATAAAGATTATACAATATTAGCTGTACACTGGTGGCANACTTTCGTATTTAGCCACAATAGTACAGCTAACCAAAACCCAAACANTGCAAAATGCCTGGAATATTTATATAAACATTGAATAAATAATATTTTTTACTATACTCTGTTTTAGGGATGGACAAGCTCACGCCATGCAAAATCTCCACGGTATAAGCCATTAATTAAAATCTCGGCCGTAGCAAGGTTTGTCGCAAAAGGAACATTATTGGTATCACAATTAGCCCGGATAGTGTTAAAACCTACTAATCCATCCTCATCTCTATTGGGATCCATAAAAAATATCACAAGATCCATTTCATTATATGCAACTCTTGCGGCCATCTGCTCTTCTCCAATATGTCCATACTCAAGACAATTAACGCTAAGGCCAGTTGTGTCAGATATCATGGCACCCGTTCCTGCTGTGGCATGTAAAGTGTGATCTTCCAATATAAACTTATAGGCTATACAAAAAGCCTCCATTAACTCTTTTTTATTGTCATGTGCTATAAATGCAATATTCATTTATTGCCTCCAGCAATCAAAGTTCATCTCGTTTTATTTCCCTGAGTTTTTAACTCCCCTAATAGGTATACTTGCTACAAGAGCTGGAACTATACCTTCACCATCTTCACTTTCGGTTTTTGTAATCTGAATATCCAGCGCATCTTCATCAATTTCCATATAATGCTGTATTACCTTAATTATCTCACCTTTTACCATTTCCAAAAACTGCGGTGAGACGTTTGCTCTATCATGAATAAGAACTAATTTTAGTCTTTCCTTGGCCACATCCTTTGATGTTCGCCTTCTGGTTAACCTACTGAATAAATCAAACAAAACAACACCTCCTATGCAGATCTGAATCCAAATAATTTCTTAACCTTTGCAAGAAAACCATCTTGACCGGATAGATCTATAAGAGGAACTTCTTCTCCCATAATTCTTTTAGCAACATTCCTGTAGGCTTGACCTGCTAATGACTTATCTTCGGTAACGGCGGGTTCTCCACGGTTTGTTGATATAATAATATTCTCATCGTCTGGAACAACACCAATTAAGTCTATCGCAAGAATATCAATTATATCCTCGATAGACATCATATCACCTTTCTTAACCATAACAGGTCTAACTCTATTGATTAACAACAAAGGTTTCCTTATTTCATTAGCCTCCAAAAGCCCTATGATTCTGTCAGCATCCCTAACAGCTGAAACTTCAGGTGTTGTTATAACTATTGCCCTGTCTGCACCTGCAATAGCATTTTTGAAACCCTGTTCAATACCTGCAGGGCAATCAACTATTATGTAATCAAATTCTTCTCGTAAATCATCACATAGCTTAAGCATTTGATTTGGGGTTACTGAATTTTTATCTCTTGTTTGAGCTGCGGGTAATAGATATAATCCATCATATCGTTTGTCTTTAATTAAAGCTTGCTTAATTCTGCAAACTCCTTCAACAACATCAACAAGGTCATATACTATTCTGTTCTCTAAACCCATTACAACATCAAGATTTCTAAGACCAATATCAGTATCCAGCAGTGCTACTTTTTTTCCTAACAGACATAACCCTGTACCAAGATTTGCGGTGGTTGTGGTTTTCCCTACACCGCCTTTACCCGAAGTAATTACGATAACCTCTCCCATATCAATTCCCCCGTCAAGCAAATTCGTCTTATTGTATATTTACATAATTAATATTTTAGCGATAATATCAATAATAACTAACTTTAACTATATCGGTTTTCCGTATGAATGTCAACAAAGTAGAGTACCGAACAAACAATTTCATATGGGGGCTTAACATTGGTATATATAGGTTTTCCCCATTCATATCTCTTGCATTTGAATTTGAAGATAAAAGGAAATTTACTAATTTATTGCTTTGTTGTTTGTTATTTTTGCTAAACTTATCGAGTTTTTTAGTTCCGAATACTACAATGGCTCAACATATATTACGCCGTCTTTTACCGTTGCCATCTCGGGACGACTCTGTATTTCTTCAGGAATATCCGGACATCTTGTAATAATATCACCAATACGTAACTGTGTTGGGGATAATTTCAATGCTACAACAATTGCCTGTCTGTTTCCATCTGCGCCTGCATGAACCATTCCGCGTAATGCACCCATAACTATAACATTTCCAGATGCAACTATCTCACTTCCTGGATTGGCATCACCTATAATAACTACATTTCCCTCATATAAGACACGGGTTCCGCTTCGAATTGTTCCCCTAACAAATTTACATGGACCTTCATCCAAACCCTTGAAAAAGATGTGGCGGAAGGGTATTCCGGATGCTTGAGTATGTTTTTCTTCAACTATGGGAGGTTCATATAATTCATAATTGATACTTTCAATTATAACACCGCTGTTTTTCACCATTACGTCCTTGAGCTTTTCTTCTTCTTGCTCAGTTAGTTCTTTGCCACGGTATAATACTTTTAGTTTTGCTCCACGAAAGAACTTTTCAGCAGCCTTAACCTTATTCCCTATCTGCTTTATCACAAGATCAGTGTCCATCTGTTCTGGTATAATAATCACCAGACCTTCTGCTGTACCTTTAAAAGTAATTTTATTTGTTTCATCCTTCATGCCTTAACCTCTTTTTCTAAGTGATATTTTGTCATTAAAAAGAATTATCCAAACTAGTTATATTCCCATTTAACCGTTTATTCTAAAAGGCTAAATTTATAAATTAATTTGCTTGATCTTTTATATTAAAGTACGTCATCAAGACATCTCTTGCAACAGGCGCTGTAAAAGCACCTCTTACACCCTTTTCAACAACAACAGCGACTGCAACTTCTGGATCATCTGCTGGAGCATAGCATACAAACAATGCATTTGATGATTGAGTATCCCCATGCCCTGTTTCAGCTGTTCCTGTTTTAGCTGCAACATCGAAAGGAAAATCCTTAAATATTTCAACTGCAGTTCCGTCTTCTGAGTTTGCAACCGCCACCATTCCCTTTTGAACAGCCTTAATAGTTGATTCTTTAGCCGTAGTATCCCTATAATGAATTTCAGTATTATAGACTTCGCCCGTTGAGTCCACTTTCTTTCTTATTAGATGCGGAGTGTACAATTTCCCTCCATTTCCTATGCTTGAGACAAAATTTACAAGCTGAATAGGTGTGAATGCATTGTATAACTGTCCTATAGAGGCATTACAAGTATCTGCAGGAACCCATCCCTCACCTAAGTATTTCAATTTAAATTCTCTTGAAGCAAGTGACCCAATGTCCTCTGCAATCTCAATTCCAGTTTTACTTCCAAATCCAAAGTTCTTTGCCCATTTGACTATATTGTCAATCCCAGTTTCAAAGCCAGTGATAAAAAAGAACATGTTATTGGACCTGGCTAAAGCTGTTTCAAGAGTTACCCCCAATTGGTTACCTGCTGGATTAGTCCATATGATGCCACCTATTTCCTTTTTGTAGGGACAGTTAACTTTAGTATTAGGTGTAATTGTGCCGGTCTCCAACGCAGCAATGGCAATAAGGGGCTTGTAGGTTGATCCAGGAGCATATGCACCATTACATGCTCTGTTCAAAGTAATATTATCTGGATGGTTATTTAGATAATTAATCTGCTCATAGTCACCTTTTAGGAAAACGGTGGGGTCAAATGTCGGATAACTTGCCATGGCTAATATCTCCCCGGTTTTTACGTCCATAGCTACTACTGCACCCGCATTTGCGTCATGATAATTATCTTTATGATCTATTTGTTTAATTATTTCAATATTTCTTTCAAGAGAGTCTATCGCGGCTTTTTGTAAATTCAAGTCAATGGTTAAATAAATGTCTTGTCCTGGTTTTGGAGCCACTTCTACTTCGTATGAAGCAAGCCTGCCTTCTGTATCCACCTCTTTTCGTGTCTTTCCATTCACTCCTCTTAATACTTGTTCCTGAGAAAATTCAAGACCCGATACACCTACTAAATCGGTGGGCTTATAACCAAGCTCTGGATATTTTTCAGACCAGTCCTGATAATATCCACCTATATTGCCCATATACCCCAACACATGTGCTACTGAGCCAGCATCATAGTATTCTCTAAAAGGTTTTGAAAAGGTGCTAAATCCAGAAAATTCACTATTCCTTTCTTCTAATACTGTAATCGTTTCAATTGAAACATCCTCAGCAATTAACAAAGGATTACTGATTGTAGCAGGTTTTATTAGCATTTCATAGCGCAACTCCATAATACGAAATGCTTCATTATCAGTATATTTTGAATCCACATTAAAAGTGTGCTCCCTCATATACTTAAAAACATCCTTGGGATCAGCTTCCATTAGCATATCCCTATCTTTATCACTTAGACTAATTTGTCTTATGAACCCTTCTTTATTAACGTTAAAAGAATAATTACTAATATTGAAAATAGTCCTTAAGGTTGACTTGTATATATCTCCATTTGAATCAAAAAGTTCGATTAAGTTGTGGATCATTTTGTTCTTTTCATCATTTGGCATTTCAGTATCAACAAAATCTATACAGTATCCCATTCGATTACCAGCAATAGGGATCCCATTTCTGTCATAAATATTACCACGATTAGCATATATGACACCATTTGTTACAATCCTTTTTGTTGATGTATTCAAGTATTCCTGCCCATTTACTATCTGGAGGTTAACAAGATGGCGTAGGAAAATAGCGCAACATATTGCAATAACCAATAAATATATAATATATCTTCTTTTTATGTCATTATTTTTTTTATCTTCTTTATCTTTTTCACTCAAACGATAATCCTCGGGCATTTCTTTCTCCTTCTAAATACTTATACGATGTCGCCTAAATAAAGTTTGCTGTAGCGTAACAATCATTAAACTGTACTACATTTAAAGTCTGCTATGTGTATAATGAAACTTATCAACTTTTTTACATAGATAAAACACAAATTTATATATCGGAAAAGCAAGTAATGCATTATATATGCTCTCGGGCACAATCAAGTTTGTAAAAGCAAATAAAAACTCATCATACCCTTTTAGAAAATAATATACCATATAATATAGTGTTTCCACTACAATTGATGATGTAAATACAAAGAAAACTGGGATTAACGGGTTATCCTTATAAAGCTTTGAATTTATCATACCTATAAAGAAACAAACTAGAAATAGAATTATTCCATACCATCCCAATGCCTTTCCTATAAGAACATCCATTGTCAAACCACATGCAAGCCCAATAAAAGCTGCATTCAAATCCGTCCTAAGAAGTGCGGCAGATATTGCTACAATTACAAGCAAATTGGGTTTTGCTTTAAATATTACAAAATAATCCATAACAGTACTCTGCAAAAGGCTCGTACCAAAAATTACAGCAGTTATTGTCAGGATTTTTTTACTCATTTTTCATCCCCTTTTTCAGAGCCCACCTTTATTACAACAACTTCCTCCAGCCTTTTAAAGTCTACAGCTGGCTTTATTATTGCATGATAATCAAACTGTCCCTCATTTTTTATTACTTGTACAATTTCACCTATTATGACACCTTTAGGATAAAGACTGCTCATACCAGATGTTTCAACTTTATCGCCAACTGATATCTCCACATCGGGTGGTACATAGTCTAACCGACATAAGCCTTCGGTTCTAAGCTCGGCATCCCCTCTTAGTATTACCAAATCCCTCGATTTAGATAGGCGTGCAGATACTGAACTTTCTGTGTCAATGATTGATACTACTTTTGAGGATAATAAATCCACACGCGAAACACGACCAACAAGACCATCTGCATTTAAAACAGGATCGTTAACACTAATCCCATCCTTACTTCCCCTGTCTATGGTAAATATTTCGAACAGAATTCCCGAATCTTTTGAAATAATGTTACACCCGACGGTTTCCTGTGTGAATTGTTCTTTGAAAGAGAGTAATTTTTTCAAATTCTCGTTTTCTTTCTGAAGTCTATACACCTTGTCCAGTTCACTTTCCATCTGCCGGACTTGCTCTCTTAACTCCTCATTTTCCGCGATTGCTGTACGGGAGTCACGAAAAAAGTTTACAGTATCCTTAATCTTGTCACCTATTGCAGCAATACCTTTTTGTAGTGGGCTCAATGGAACAGTAATAATGTTTCTAACAACACTCAGCTTACTGTTTTCGCCAGCAGTAACTGTTACTAGAACTAATAATAGGACAATAACCAAAGATATGATTACAATTTTGTTTCCAAAAACCCTCCTCAAAGGTAGACCCCTTCCACATTTTTATATTCCAATGAGTTTAGCGTATAATGCGCCTAATTGCGATTCTTTTTGGTAAGGCAGTTGATTATCTGCCTTTATTCGAGGTAACTAATACATTTTTCAAAGTTTCTATCTCGTCTAAAACCCTACCAGTTCCAAGTACCACACAATCAAGTGGACATTCTGCAATATTTACATGTATACCAGTCTCTTTATGGATTAATTGATCCAAACCCTTCAGTAGAGCTCCACCACCAGTAAGCATTATTCCTTTTTCCATTACGTCTGATGCAAGCTCTGGCGGGGTTTTCTCTAAAGTGAATTTTATCGAATCAACAATTGAATTTATGGGTTCTTCTAAAGCTAACCTTATCTCCTCTGAAGTTATAACAAGGTCCTTAGGAAGTCCCGTTACCAAATCGCGTCCAGAAATTGTGTGACTAGTTTCCTCTTCTAACTGGTAAGCTGAGCCCACTTTTATTTTTATATCCTCAGCAGTTCGCTCCCCTATCATTAAATTATATTCCTTTTTTACATAATGGACAATAGCATCATCCAATTCATCTCCAGCAATTCTTAGCGATCTGCTTACTACAATTCCACCTAGTGATATAACCGCCACTTCACTGGTACCACCGCCTATGTCGACAACCATGCTCCCTGTAGGTTCCTCCACAGGAAGATTTGCACCTATTGCCGCTGCCATAGGTTCTTCAATCATATATGCCTCTTTTGCACCTGCTTGAAGNGTAGCATCAATAACTGCTCTTTTTTCTACTTCTGTTACTCCCGAGGGAACACAAACTACTACCCTTGTTTTTAAAAGCATGTTATTCCCTACTGTTTTACGTATGAAATATCTCAGCATACCCTGGGTTACCTGAAAGTCTGCAATTACACCGTCTTTCATCGGTCTGATTGCAGTTATGTTGCCAGGGGTTCGTCCTATCATATTTTTTGCTTCAATACCTACAGATAATACTTGACCTGTGTTGTTGTTAATTGCCACCACTGAAGGCTCTCGTATAACAATACCTTTCCCCTTCAAATGTACTAAGGTGTTGGCAGTACCTAAATCTATCCCCATATCTTTCGTAAACATCGTCTTCTTCCCTTCCTGAGTATTGTGAATTTTTTGTCCCTTTAAAGCTATATTATTTTGCCTATTCTAAAATAGTCTTTATTCCGAATTGCTGTAATACGGTGGACACACTATATAAAGGAAGTCCTACCACATTATAATAACAGCCTTCAATTTTCTCAACCAACAAAGCCCCTATTCCCTGAATTCCATAAGCGCCTGCTTTATCGAGAGGTTCTTGGGTTTTTATGTAATTTCTTATAGTCTTCGAAGTAAGCCTTCCGATTTTTACTCTTGTTCTTTCAACATGAGTAAGCTCTTGCCCCGATATACTGTCTATAACTGTAACACCTGTAATTACTTCATGCCATTTATCAGAGAGCATCTCCAGCATATTAAAAGCATCATTTTCATCTATAGGTTTTTCAAGAATCATTTGTTCAAAAACTACTATAGTATCTGCTGCAAGAACAACAAAGGAATCACGCCCGTTTTGACAAAGCTGTTCTTTTACACTAGTCGCCTTTCTTTGTGAAAGTAAACGAACATAATTCTCAGGTTCGGTATTATCCGGCACTTTTTCTTCGATGTTAGAAGGAAAAGTCTCAAATTTAACTCCTATCTGATTAAGTAACATCTTACGTCTAGGAGATTGTGAAGCCAATATCAATTGTTTCATAAAAACCTACTAAAGATCCACAAAATATTATTTCTCATTATTATACACCAAATTTAATATGTATGGAATATTTTTTATTTTCAAGACTAATATACACATAGCTTTATGGGTGAGCTATATGGTGGATACACGCCGCAAGCTTGAAGGGCTACAATATATTGTTCCAACTTTTTGATTAACCATTCGTTTTATGGGGAAATATGATATATATATTAAGTGTGAATTACTTGAATCCTTAATGCTTTATCAAATATTCATAAATTGGTACTTCTCAATATTATGAATTCACAGTATAATAGTATTAAGGATAAAGTATTCATTGATGTCCAAATATTTAATACAGAGGAAACTTATATGAGAATTGAAAAAATCAACGATAACAAAATACGCATCTTCGTCACATTTGATGACCTTGAAGAGCGGGACATCGACCTATCCTCCTTTAATTACAACTGTCCTGAAACCCAGGAGTTATTTTGGGATTTGATGGAACAGGCTGAATTAGAACTAGGGTTTGAAACTCATGAATCTCAATTATGTATTGAGGCAGTAACCGACGTTGAACAAGGGTTTGTTATCACAATTACAAAGGTTGAGGACGACGGCGATTTTGAATCTATTCAAAAGTTCATTAAGAACCGATACAGACGCAACGACCTAAAGATTAAAAAGAAGACCAACAGCATATGTTCTACAGTGATGATATATAATATGGATAGCTTCGATGACGTNTGCGCTTTATGTGNNCGCCTCAAACACTTATACATTGGCGATAGTTCTGTATATCAATGCGAAGGTTCTTATTATCTAGTGCTCAAACGCATGGATGATGTGGAGCGCAACCCTGCAAAAATTGAAAGCATATTGTCGGAATATGGTGATAGAGTTTTAAATGTCCTGTTCTTTGAAGGGTACCTGAACGAGTATGGTTCTCTGATAATAGGGGATAGTGCGATAGATGTTTTGGCGGATATGATTTAGTAATTAAAAGGAAGCAGACATTGTCTTTGCTTCCTTTTTGTAAATGTCATATTAAGTAGATTTTCTTGCGGTTTTC
>JGI24708J26588_10002955_pt1 | contig 12636 bp, 9 predicted proteins | sample BioPla1DNA2_FD_26588 | JGI IMG/M metagenome (IMG submission 26588) | reverse complement strand
CATGAAACATATATCTTATGTTTTTTGATAAGGAGGCAATATATCTGTTTATTTCATCAAATCTTTTTTGGCTGCTTAGGCTTGAAATTGTTGTTAATGCATTTAAAAAGAAGTGGGGTTTGATTTGAAGCTTAATTGCTTTTAACTCCATGTCCTGCAATTCAATACGTTTTTCATATGTTTGAATTTTAAGGCCGACAATTTCATCAACCATTTGATTAGTGGCTTCTTGTAACATTTGAAATTCTTTTGTACTAAAGTTGCCGCTAACTCGGTTGTCATATTCACCATTCTTAATTCTCTCTATATCACGGACCATGTTTTCCATGGGCTTTGCAATCTCTCTTCGTGTATATCTTAATACGAATATCATAAATAACATTGTTAGACACACTGCTATAGTTACAATAATCATACCAGTATTTGTCTGCTGTAATAAGCTGCTTTTTTTGGTATAACAATAGATAGACAGTTGGTCTTGAACAATTTCTTTGTTGAGTAGATAATAGTCCTCAGACTTGATATCACTTATATTAGAGCCAATAATTATATCATCAGTTGTGGTACCCCATATTCTGCCTATACTACCTATATTATTGGTTAGTAATATAGAGCGATTTCCATTTTCTTCCGACAGCAGCTTACCTAAGAGTTGGTTTGTTCTTACGTATATGGCAATAGACCTGCTATCAGAAAGTAACATTTTATATAAAAATACTTCACCATTAAGGTGGAGGAAGTTCCACTCAAAACTATTGATAAATTGATTTTCGATAGCATTGCCTGTGAACTGTCTTAGTTTATTCTTTGTCTCATAATTTAAGCCGCTTCTTATTGCGTCAATACATACATCATGAGTTTTATCATAGACAACTAGAAGATCTACAGTGTCTTTGTCAAACATAAGATCTTGCATATAGTTATACATGGATATTGAAGCAAGAACACGTTCATTACTATTATGACTTTTGATTTTCGCTAAGTCAACATTTCTTGATCTTATGTTCATTAATAAGCCATCCATTTCTCGTATTTTATTAGAAGCTTCATTGCTATATATTTCAAGAAAGGATTCAGAGGAATTATTTATTTCATCTTCAAGTATATGATAGGAAGAGATCAAGAAGATTCCCAATATTGCCAGTAGGGAACCAGTTAATATGAATAGGAATCCAAATATTTGATTGACAAAAGATTTTTTCTTCTGCATTATTTTATTCCCCTTTAAGTTTTCCCCTATTATAAGATAGAATAAGAAAAAAGTATATAATAATACACTTTTATAACTTATAATTGAAAAAACATACCTTGTTTTTGAAAGAGGTAAATGAAATCCCGTGGTAGAGTGAAATTATAAAAAGGAGGGTACTACAAAATGAAAAATTTCAAAAAACTATTTATTGTTGTATTTTCAGTATTAATGGTAGTCGGATTGGTTGCATGTGGCAAGTCGGATTCAGGCAAGCAAAAAGAAGGGGATGCCTCATCCGCAGATAAGAAAAGTTATGACAAAGTGGTATATGCTTATGCAACTTTTAATAACATCCCAAGTTCTGATGTACTAGATACTGTAGCAGAAGAAATCAACAAGATAACAAGAGAGAAAATTAATGTTGAGGTGGAATTATTACCAATAGCAATCTTTGATTATTCCTCCAGTGTAAGCCTAACGCTACAAGGTGGAGGTCAGATTGACTTATTCCAATCTCTAGGTGATTTTAATACTAGCGTATCCAGTGATATGGCATATGATCTAACAGATTTAATCGATACTTATGCCACAGAAGCAAAGGAAGTTTTGGGTCAAGATTTCCTAGATGCATGTGTGAAAGACGGAAGCCTCTATGGAATTCCTACATATAAGCCATATGCATTAACGCCTATGGTAATTTATAAGCAGGAAATTGCTGATGAATTAAATATTGATATGAGCCAGGTTAAGAATATATTTGATCTAACAGATGTACTTAGAAAAGTAAAGGAAGCATACCCTGATATGACTCCTCTAGTACCAGTACAGACTGGGACATCTGGTGTGAATATGACTATTCCTGAAGTGGATTACTTAACAGATGACTATTATAGCCCTAAGGGAATATTAAAGGGTAATGACATGACTGTAGTGGATTATTATGGTACTAGTGAGTTTGCTGATATCAGTAATCTAGCTAGAACTTGGTATAATGAAGGATTAATTCTACAAGATGCTGCTACAACTACTAGTACTGCTACAGAATTAATGGCTGCAGCAAATAGCTTCTGCTATGTGGCTTCCTATAGTTATCCACCAGCAGATACAGCTGCATCCATATCAGCACAAGTGGGTGGTATTCCTCTAGGAGCAGTACAGATTGGTGAGGCATATCTAGATACAACATCTATTAATGCATTATCATGGATGGTATCATCAACTTCAAAAGTACCTGAGGCTGCATTGAAATTCTTAAACTTAACCTTTACAGATCCTGATATAATCAATCTAATTATTTATGGTATCAAAGATAGAGATTATGTTATTAGTGAAGATGGTTATGTATCTTATCCAGAAGGACAGGATGCATCCAGTGTTCCATACACTGCACAATTAAGTTGTGGAACCCTAGGTAACTTCTTCTTAATGCACCCTATGGAAGGTACAAGTAAGGAATCTTTAATATGGGAAGAAGAGCAAAATCAATTAGCTAAGAAATCACCAGCTATGGGCTTTACTTTTGATTCCAGTGGAGTGAAAACTGAATATACAGCAGTAAGTAATGTAATACAACAATACCTACCAGGATTGCTGTGTGGTAGTGTTGATCCAGAAGTAATGATTCCTGAATTCCAAAACAAGTTATCAGAAGCCGGTCTGGACACAATAATTGAAGCAAAACAAAGTCAACTTGATGAATGGCTGAAAAATAAATAATTTGGAGATTAGAATGAAGAAGGGAAAAAACAATAAAAATAATAGGGGACTGACCAAAAACGGTCCCCTTCTTTTAATAGCATTACCCGGTATTCTATACCTTTTTATTAATAATTATATTCCCATGTTTGGTGTTTTTCTGGCCTTTAAGGATTATAGTTATGTGAAGGGTATTTTTGGAAGTGACTGGAACGGGTTTAATAATTTTAAGTATTTATTTAGACAGGATGCTTTTACAATTATAAGAAACACCTTATTATACAACCTAACCTTTATTATATTAGGTACGATCTGTGCAATTCTAGTTGCTATTCTTATGTGTGAACTAGGTGAGAGATTTAGAGTAAAAATATTTCAATCATCATTATTATTACCCAATCTACTGTCTTGGGTTGTAATTGGATTTGTTGGATATGCATTTTTAAATGCAGATACTGGTTTTATTAATAATACACTTATTAGGTTATTTGGTGGAGAAAAAGTAGCATGGTATACCACACCAAAGCATTGGCCCATTATTTTGACCATTGTACATCTATGGAAGAACGTTGGCTACAGCTCTATCATTTATATGGCCAGTATTTCAGGTATTGACAAGAGCATATTTGAAGCTGCAAAAATTGATGGTGCTAAAAAGCTAGAGCAGATAAGACATATTACAATTCCAATGCTTAAGCCTACAGTAGTTATTCTTACATTAATGTCAATAGGTAGAATATTCTATTCAGACTTTGGCTTGTTTTATCAGGTGCCAATGAACTCAGGAGCTTTATATAGTGTGACCCAGACAATAGATACCTATGTATATAATGGGTTGATGGAATTGCAGGATATAGGTATGTCTGCTGCAGCGGCCTTATATCAGTCGGTTGTTGGCTTTGTCCTAGTCGTTACAGCAAATGCTGTAGTAAGAAAAGTTGATAGCGACAATGCTTTGTTTTAGGAGGATATAATGATTAAAGTGACAGATGAAAAAAGATTTAAGGCATTTGCAACGGTTATTCTTACCATACTAACTATAATCACACTACTTCCAATTATATTAATTGTTATAGGTTCATTTACGGATGAAAGCTCATTAATATCTAATGGGTATTCATATATTCCTAAGGAATGGAGCCTTGATGCATATTATTATTTGATAAATCAAGGTAAGTTGATTTTTAGGGCCTATGGTATAACAATTCTAGTAACAGTTGCGGGAACTGTAACAAGTGTTTTATTTACAACTATGTTAGCTTATCCCATGTCAAGAAAGAGTTTTAAATATAGAAATATACTTTCATTCTTTGTGTTTTTCACAATGCTCTTTAATGGAGGTATCGTATCAAGTTATATGATGTGGACAAATATATTTAGTATCAAAAATACTATTTGGGCTTTGATTTTACCAAATTATCTGGTTACAGCATTTAATGTATTCTTAGTAAGGAATTTTTATGAAAATAATATTCCAGAAGCTATTATTGAATCTGCCCAGATAGACGGAGCCACAGAACTAAGGATTTTTTGGAAGATGATTGTACCTTTGTCTGTTCCAACAGTAGCTACTATAAGTTTGTTTACAGCTTTATTATATTGGAATGATTGGCTAAATGGCTTGTATTATATAACCAAATCAGAATTATTTGGTATACAAAACCTGTTAATAAAAATAATGAATAATGTTCAATTCTTAAAATCTGGATCATCCAACTTCCTAGGAGTAGGAAATGTAGAATTGCCAGGAACTTCTGTTAGAATGGCCATGGCTGTGATAGGTATCTTGCCAATTATCATAGTATACCCCTTTATACAGAAATACTTTATCAAGGGTGTAGTGGTAGGGGCAGTAAAGGGCTAAATGATTCAATAAAAGAGTTGTTATTAACAGAATATTTTATGGGAGTTAACTTATGATAAAAAAATTAAAGTTTTTAAGTAATAGACGAATTATTACTTTTAAATCTGACAATTTAAAAAAGTTTTCAACCTTACGTTCTAGACTTGTTTTGTCCTTTCTAATACCTATTTTCTTCATAGTAGTATTAGGAGTTGTATCTTTTCTTCAAGCAGAACATGCAGTTCGTAGTAATTATGAAGAAGCCTCAGGACAGGCACTAAATATGACAAGTGAGTATCTAGCATTTGGCTTAAATTCAGCAGAAGAGAGTGCAGTTCAGTTTATTAATGATAATAATATTATTAGGTATTTTAGTGATTATTATAAAAATGATACCATGGGAGAAATAGAGGTTCTTTCCAACATAAATAGCAGTTTTCTTAATAAGATTATGACTGATAAATTCATTGGCAACATTTATGTCATATCAGATAATGGTAAGTCAATATCAACATCAAGAATTAATGATGATAAGATATATGATGAGTTCTTATTAACAGAGACTGGAAAAAGTGCAATTGCAAATAAGAGGCAAAGTATATGGGCAGGAAGAGATGAGTTCTTAGACCAGAAGCTGGGAAGCTCTGATTACTCCCTGAGACTAATTAGACATTTTGTTGATGTGGATGGTCTTCTTGTTATAGATATTAAGGAAGATAGTGTAAGGGAAGTACTTAACAATCTGGATCTAGGTCAAGGAAGTTTACTTGGCTTAGTAACTTCAGATAAAAAAGAGTTAATTGCTAATGACATAAGTAGTGATAATACTATCTTTGCTAATCAGAAGTTTTACTTGGATGCTTTAGCATCTGATCAAGCTACGGGATCAGAATATGTAGATTATGAAGATGGTAAATATCTTTTTATGTATTCAAAAGTTGGAACTGGCAATGAAATGCTATGTTCTTTAATACCTAAGAAAATCATTACAGGCCAGGCTGATAGTATAAAAGTTATCACAGGTATTATTATGATAGCTGCTTGTATTATAGCAGTTACCACGGGAATATTTATATCCAAAGGAATAGACGATACAATCAAAATGATAATTTCTAAGCTTAAGATTGCTGCCAAAGGAGATTTAAGAGTAAGTTTTGATACTAAAGGCGTAAGTGAATTTAGGATTCTTACACAAGAAATTCAGAATACATTTGATAATATGAAGCTTTTAATTGAACAGGTAAAAGAAGTAAGTTCAAGTGTCTCAAGCTCATCACTAAGTGTTAATGAGACATCAGAGATTTTCTTAAAGTCATCAACTGATATATCCTCTGCTATGATTCAGATAGAAGAGGGAATCATGCAACAGGCAAAAGATGCGGAAGAATGCTTAATCCAGATGGACAATCTATCTGGTAAGATCGTATTAGTAAATAACAATACTAAGGAAATCAATAAAATAACTGAAATAACTAAAAAGAGCGTCGAGGAAGGTGCTACCACTTCTGATAGACTTAACCTGCAAACAGAATCAACAATTGACATTACATCAAACATTATTAAAGAAATTGAGAAGTTGGCAGTGGAGTCTACTTCAATTCGAAAGATAATTGATACAATCAATGAGATTGCAGATCAGACAAATCTTCTATCACTTAATGCCTCTATAGAAGCCGCAAGGGCAGGGGAGGCGGGAAGAGGGTTTGCAGTAGTTGCTGATGAGGTTCGTATCCTAGCTGAGAAATCAAAAGAGTCTGCCCATAACATTGAAAAAATCATTGACAAAATACAAGGCGACACTGAAAACACATTTATGGAAGCTAAAAAAGTTGAGGAAGTAATGTTCCTTCAAGATAAGGCTGTAAAAAACACCATAGATTCTTATAAAGAAATCAATAGCAAGGTTACAAGCTTAGTGATGTATCTAAAAGAAATCACAGATAATGTAGAAAATATGGAGGAAGCTAGATATAGTACCCTTACTGCCATTGAAAGTATTTCAGCTGTAATGGAGGAAATAGCCGCATCAACTAATTTGGTAAATCAAAATTCATCAGAGCAATTAAGTGCAGCTGAAGGCTTGAACAAGTCTGCAGGTAGCTTAAATAATCATGCTAATGAGCTAGTAAATGAAATAGAAAAGTTTAGTGTCTAGTTATGATGGATCAATATAAGGAGGTATCATATGAACTTAGAAGCAGAACACATTATGACAATACATGTGCAATGCGACAGCAATCTTGACATAAAAGATAATGGAATAGGCTATCTGCGAGTAATTCCTATAGTAGGAGGAACAGTTGAAGGTAAAATTACTGGTGAAGTAGTTCCTGGTGGAGCAGATTGGAATACCTCATTAGATTCGGATTTGGCTCATGTACATGCAAAATACCTTTTAAGAACAAGTGATGGTGAATATATAGATGTTCAAAACGAAGGAATTATTAAAAATGATACTAATAACAAGATAAAGACAAGACCTTGCTTTAAAGCAGATATTAAAGGTAAATATGCTTGGTTAAATCATGGAGTATATGTTGCTTCGTTAGATCCTGGTAAAGAGCATGGTCAAGTTATAATTACAGTCTATAAACTTAAATAATAATCAACTAAAGAAATGAAGGTGATAATATGGAATGGAAAATGACATGGAGCTATCTACCTGTAAATCATGATATATGTATTGGAACTATAAGTAATACAACACTAAGAGGTCGTTTTATTAATAACCTTGATGGGGAAAAGATAAGAATAAAATTTTCAAATCTTTATTCACCAGATCCACTAATACTTGATAATGTAACTGTGGCAAAGATTAAAAGAGCTAGTAACCAAGTTGAGGGATTTGAGGCTGTAAAGTTTAAGGGAAAAGAGACTATAAGGATAGAAGCTGGTGAAGAGTTTTATAGTGATGAGATAGATTTTGCTGTAAGCTCCACCGAAGATATAGTCTTGTCTATATATGTTAAAGAAGAGACAAATATATATTCTGTGGCTTCTACTTGGTCAGCAAAAAGCTGGTATACAAGATATGGTGTAGATGGAAATTATACAAGGGAAAGTGATTTCCCCCAAACAGATAACTATGATATTTATCCAGTACTTCAGTACGATGTAAATAGAGCCAATCATATCTATGGAATAAGCAGTATTGAGCTGTTTACAGATAGTAAGGTCAAGACATTAGCATTGTTTGGTGATTCCATAACCCATATGTCTTATTATAGTGATGCCTTGACCAATAGATTAACAGAACAATATCCTGGTAAGATGACTATAGTAAATAGAGGTCTAGGAGGCAACAGGATAATACATGATTATAGTAGAATGCCTGAGATTCCTGGAGGTGGTACAATCTTTGGAGGACCAGGGGTAGAACGATTTGAAGGTGATATCTTTAAGGATAATACTCCTGATAGGATCATTGTACTTATAGGTATAAATGATATTACCCATCCCTATTCCTTGAATAATTTAGAACAGGTAATAAATCTAGACCAATATAAAAATGCCGTTCTTAAGCTAATAGATATAGCACATAATAAAGGAAGTAAGATTATGCTGGGAACAATTCTGCCCTTCAAATACGAAGAAACAGAATGGTTTACAGAAGCTGAGAATTTGCGCTTGGAGATAAATAAATGGATACGAGAGCAAAAGCACTCTGATGGCGTTATTGATTTTGATTTGGCTATTAGAGATGAAAATACTCCAGAAAAAATGGATGATGGTTGCCATCTAGGAGATGGTATACATCCGAATGACCAAGGTGGTAAAAGGATGGCTGACGTGGTACCACTGGAGTTATTTATAGAGGAGGAATAGCCTATGACAGTAAGAGAAGTAATAGATGGGATAATAAAGAAAACAGGAGTTATGCCATTAGCTCAAGATAAAACCTGTGATCTTCTAATGACAGGTAGCTATGATATGGAAGTAAGTAAGATAGTTACTACTTTTATGGCAACTGTAGATGTAATAAAGGAAGCGGCTAAGATAGGTGCAAACATGATAATAACCCATGAGCCTACTTGGTTTACTGGCAAGGATCATACAGATTGGCTTGAGAATGATCCGGTATATCATAAAAAAAAGGAACTTATCGAAGAGCATAATATAGCTATATGGAGATTCCATGATCATATGCACATGGCGGATGAAGATGGAATATATAGAGGATTTGATAAAGAAGTAGGTTGGGAAGACTATAAAATCACTAATCCTGAGTCTTTAAAACATTTTGGAGTTTCATATCAGATACCAGAGACTACTTTGGAAGAGCTTTGTCACTTCTTTAAAGATAAATTAGATATGAAGGTTATTCAGATTGTTGGAAACCCTAATATGAAAGTGGAAAGAGTAAGTGTTCTGGTAGGAGGCGGTAGCCTTGGGTTTGGAAGAGAAGAAATGCCTATGGAATTAATGCATGATAATAATCTAGACCTCATTATATGCGGTGAAATTACTGAGTGGACAACTAGTGCATATGTAAGAGATGCTGCAGCTCTTGGTTTCAATAAGGGCATGCTTGTTCTAGGTCATGAAAGAAGTGAAGAACCTGGCATGAAACACCTAGGTTCTTGGATGAAGGATATAGTTCCTGATATAGAGATTCACTTTGTTGATTCTAAAGAGCCATTTCAGTATATATAAATAAATAATTGCTATATACCCCCCTTTTATATAGATTAGAGAATGTGGAATGCCATGTGGTGTTCCACATTCTTCTTGATTGATAATATAATATCCAGTATAATAAGAGCTAGTTAAATATTAATGGAGGAATTATGGCAAGCATACGAGAAGTGGCAAAGGAAGCTGGAGTAGGTGTAGGGACAGTATCAAGAGCCCTAAACGGAAACGGTTATGTAGCAGAAGAAACAAAAAAAAGAATATTGGAGATAGCCAAAAGACTAGATTACACTCCCAACGAAATGGCCAGAAACTTATCAAGTAAACGTACAGGAATCATAGGTATTGTTGTACCTGATATAGAAAATCCTTTCTGGGGGAGGTACTTAAAATATGTTGAAATAGGTTTGTATAATCATGGCTTTAAGTCATTGATATGCAATACCATAGGGGTTAGCAACAGGGAACAGGATTTTATAGACTTTCTTAAAAGAAAGGCTATCGATGGAATTATTGTTGCTTCCCATTCTCTTAATGATGAGGCTTATTTGAACTTGAAACAGCCTGTAGTAAGTTTTGAAAGAGATATGGGGCCTTCCATTCCACAAGTTTGTTCAAATCATGGACAAGGGGGAAGGTTCGCTGCTGAAAAACTATTGAAGGCAGGATGTAAGCAGGTTATTCAATTAGGTGGAACCTATAATGGCCGAACCCCTGCTGATGAACGTCACCATGAATTCAAAAGGGTTATGGAGGCTGCAGGAGCCCATGTAACTACTATTGAGATGTCCTGGGATATGGTTGAGTATGATCATTACAGAAAAATCATGGAAAGCTATATGGAGTTATTTACAAAAGTAGATGGAATATTTACAGCTGATATTGGAGCTTATTTTTGCTTGGCATTTGCAAAAAAGAATGGAATAAAGGTGCCAGAGGAGCTTAAAATCATTGGATTTGATGGATTAGAGATTACAAGGATGTCAGACCCTAATATAACTACAATTGTACAGGATATACCTGTTTTAGCTCGTATAAGTGTTGAATGTATGATAGACATGTTAAAAGGAAAAAAGCCTAAAGCAAAATATCTGGTGGATGTAAGCGTTCAAGAGGGTGGAACGGTTTAGTATGTTCCATTAAACATATGTGCAAATTCNTATAAAGTGAAAGTTATACAGGGAAAAACTTGTATAACTTTCACTATTTTTATTTTNTGTTTGACTATTGACAAAATAATTAATCATATATATACTAATAATGTGGAAACGGTTCCATATTTATAAAAGGTTTTCATGGACCGATCTTCTAAATGCCACCCAAAATTAATGGGTGATAGACTAAAAAGGAGGAATATGAATTGAAAAAAAGATTTTTGTCGCTAATTTTAGTATTAGCTATGGTTGTATCCTTAGTATCTGCTTGTAGTAAAGAGGGAGCAGATAAAAAAGTTGAATCATCAGATAAGGGTACTACAAGTGATGCTTCTAAGGAGGAAACAAATAAAGATGATTCATCGAGCGAAAAGGTAGAAATAAGTTTTTATTCTACTCAGACAGGTATGGATGATAAGTTTGAAGATATAATTGCAAAGTTTGAAGAAGAGAATTCTAACATTAAGGTTGAATATATTGCTGCAGGAGATAATCAACTTCAAAAGTGGATGTCACTATATGCAAGTAATGAAGGTCCTACAGTATCCCTAATGGATCCCATAAATATCTGGGAGAACCAAGATAGAATGCTGGTTTTAGATCCTAATGAGAACCCATGGATGGATCAGGTGTATGAAAGTGCATACGCATCTTATATCTTTGATGGAGATATATATGCTATACCTATAAGTACACAAGGATATGGCCTTCTTTATAATCAGAGAGTACTAGATGAAGCTGTAGGTGGTACTTTTGATCCGGATACAATAAAGACCCGTGATGATTTAATCAATCTTTTTGATAAAATTGAAGCATCAGGTACACCAGCTACTATGATTACAGGTGTGAACTGGTCTATAGGAATGCATTACCTAGCACTTACATATGCTGGCTACAGGGATAGCCGTGAGATAGAAAAAACAGTTGTTGAAGAATCTAGAGCTGGAACTTTTGATCTAGCCAATGATGAAGTATTCAACTCATTGATNGACACATTCGACCTGTTGGCAAAATATAACTATAACAAGTCAGATCCATTAATCGGTAACATTGATCTGGATGCGGAAGCCTTAGCAACTGGTAAAGTTGGAACATGGTTTATGGGAGACTGGAGCTGGGTACAGCTTAAAGATATTGCAGATAGAGACACTGAGTTTGGCATACTTCCAATCCCTGTGAGTAATGATCCAAGTGATGAACGTAACTTAAAAATTCCAGCATCACAGCCAAAGGGATACTGCATAGATACTAGCCAGAATACTGTAGAGCAACAAGAAGCTGGTAAGAAGTTTATTGAATTTATATGCTTCAATCCATATGCACAAGAAATTATAAGTGACACCATGGGAGCAACCCTTCCTTATGAAAATGTTACTGTAAAATCTGACAGTCCATTGGCTGATGCTACTGCTTGGTATTCAGAGCAGGGAAGAACTTTAGATATTTCTAACTTTATCCTTTTACCTTCAGACTTCTGGTATGAAAATGGTGCATCAATGGAAGCTTATTTGTCTGGAGCTATTGACAGAGAGACACTAGCCGCACAGGTTAGTAACTACTGGAAGAACAATTAATTTAATAAAACTATAACAGAAATTAATCTACTATAATAATTGGGCAGTCAAGATGGCTGCCCAATCCTTTGAAACACATAAAATCTAAATATATTTAGAATTATTAATGTCTGCTTATGGAAGCATGGAGGAAAAAATGGTAAAGAAAAAAGCAAGCATTAGAATATTTTTATTATTTGTTGTACCAGCCATGTTTATATGGATAACTGTGGTGCTAATACCGTTTATCTATGGATTGTTTATAACATTCACAGATTGGAACGGCTTATCTATGGATTATAACCTTATTGGATTTGATAACTATAAATCTGTATTTTTAGATAATACTTTTATAGAATCTTTGAAGAAGACATTTGTTTATTCTTTTTCTAGTGTTGTATTTAGTAACTTGCTAGGACTGGCAATAGCTCTAATCCTTACTGGTAAGATTAAAGGGCAAAACTTATTCAGGATGGGATTCTTCACTCCTAATATAATTGGTGGAATTATATTGGGTTATATTTGGAATTTTATATTTGCTTTTGCCCTAACCTCATTCGGTAGAAT
>JGI24708J26588_10002954_pt1 | contig 12638 bp, 9 predicted proteins | sample BioPla1DNA2_FD_26588 | JGI IMG/M metagenome (IMG submission 26588) | reverse complement strand
CTGGCAGGGGAACACCTCGGGCTCGCATTCCAGATCAGAGATGATATTCTTGACGGAATTGATCTGAGCGATCAATTCGGCAAGACGAGACATAAAGATGAGCGCGACGGCAAAAAGACATTTGTAACGGTTGCCGGGCGGAACGATGCGATCGCATTGTTGTCGGATCATACGAACGCCGCGTTGGACGCTTTTCTGCGTCTTGAACGACGAGGCAAAGAGGTAGATGTTCTGATGGAACTGACGCGCCGTCTTATGGAAAGGACACATTAGGCTTGAAGGATTATACGCTGCTCTCTTCTATCGACGAGCCTTCAGCGATACGTCGTTTGTCATTCGAAGAAAAGGAGCAGTTGGCACAGGAAGTACGTGATTTTATCATAGAGACAGTCGCCGCCAATGGCGGTCATCTCGCACCGAATCTCGGTGTCGTCGAATTGACGGTTGCCTTGCTCTCGGTTTTTAATCTCCCGAAAGATTCCGTCATTTTCGATGTAGGGCATCAGTGCTATACATGGAAAATTCTTACGGATCGACGTGATCAATTTTCTTCTCTGCGTCGGAAAGGCGGTTTGTCAGGTTTCCCGAAACGCGAGGAGAGTCCCTACGATTCGTTTAATACGGGACACAGCAGCACGTCGATTTCAGCCGCGCTCGGTATTGCGCGCGCCAAGCGTGCGCAAGGCGATACTAGCCGTACGATCGCCTTGATCGGTGATGGCTCCATCGGCGGAGGCATGGCATTTGAAGCGCTGTCGGACGCCGGTCAGTCCGGCGCGAATCTTCTCGTCGTATTAAACGATAACCAGATGTGTATCGATCACGTTGTCGGCGGTATGGCGCGTCACCTTGAGCATCTTCGGACATCGCAGCGATACATCAAGATGAAGACGACCTGGGAAAGGAGACTTGACCGCCTGCCTCTGATCGGCAAACCGATCACGCGTTTGCTCGCATCAATCAAGAGAAATCTTCGACTGTGGAGACGGGAAGGAGGCGCGATTTTCGAGCAATTGGGCTTTCGCTATTATGGTCCCGTCGACGGTCATGACCTGAAAGACCTGGAACGTCATTTGCGCGCCATAAAACTCGTTCGAGGCCCCGTTCTTCTGCACGTCGTGACGGTAAAGGGGAAAGGCTATACATTTGCGGAAGATGATCCCGCCGACTATCACGGCGTGGCGCCATTCGATCTGCTTAACGGCAAATCGTTTTCAAATGAAGAGCCGAAAACTTTTTCCCGTGTTTTCGGAGAAACAATGATCGAGCTTGCGGAGAACGACGAAAAGGTTGTCGCCGTTACGGCTGCCATGATGCAGGGGACGGGATTGTTGCCGTTCGCGAAGAAATTTCCCGATCGTCTGTTCGACGTCGGGATCGCCGAACAGCACGCCGTGACCATGGCGGCAGGTATGGCGGCCGGAGGTTTACGCCCTTACGTTGCCATATACAGTACGTTTATGCAGCGCGCTCTCGATCAGCTCATTCACGATGTCTGTCTTCAAAATCTCCCGGTCGTCTTCGCGCTCGATCGAGCCGGATGCGTTTCCGGGGACGGTGAAACGCATCAGGGAATTTACGATCTCGTCATGACGCTCTCATGTCCGAATTTAAAAGTCTTCGCGCCCGCGACAGCATCGGACTTAAAGGCTATTCTCTTATTAGCTCATAAACATGACGGACCTGTTCTTATTCGATATCCTCATGATATCGCCGACGGGCGCAGTTTCCTTCCTGAAGATTTAGATGTAGGAAGGGACGACTTGAGCCGCCTCTTTTCTCTGCGCGTAATAAAAAAAGGTTCTGATTTAACGGTGATTTCTTTAGGAACTACGCTTAAGGAAGCGGAGAAAGCTGTTGACCTTATTGCGAATAAATACAACGATATATCGATAGAACTCTTATCTTGTATTTCCGCTGTTCCTTTTAATTATGACATTATGCTAGAATCTATACAAAGAACTGGAAGACTGTTCGTTATCGAGGAAGGTTGCGAATTGGGCGGTTTCGGTTCAATGATCGTCTCGGAGGTAATGAGGTCTTCCGTTGGGATATCGGTTGACTTTGCCGGGGTTCGTAATCGGATTGCCGGGCAGGCGACCGGGACGGAGCTTCGCAGAGATGAGGGACTCGACGCGTCAGGACTTGCGGAGCGTATGGTTCGTCTTATTGAGAAATCGCAAAAATCGGGATAGTAGCCGAATCCCGACTTGAAAGGTTGTAGTCGTGCGTATCGCACTATATCCCAATTTATCAAGAGATCCCGGCTTCGTCGTTACACGTCGGTTGATATCGTGTATTGCCGAGGGAGGAGCTGAGGCTGTCATTGAAGAGGATATCGCTCCTCAACTCAGTGCAGAGTGCCTCATTCGCGATTCATATGAAACGTGTGATTTGTTGATTTGTCTGGGCGGAGACGGGACATTTTTATCAGCGGCACATCATGAAAGCGCGAAAAATCTTCCCATAACAGGTGTCAATCTCGGCAGCGTCGGCTTCTTGCATGAGATTGACGTTGATCGGATGGAGAGGGCCGTTAAGCTTCTCATTGACGGAAATTATTCGATCGAACAAAGAGCGTTGCTCGCGTCATCGTGTTATGATACCGGCGGACATCGCATTGTTTTCGAGGAGGCGCTTAACGACGTCGTGCTCGCGAGGGGCAACGTGGTCAAATCGATTGACGTAGGGCTCGAAATTGACGGAGAGCGCGTTGAAAATCTTCCGGGTGACGGTGTTATTATTGCGACGCCGACGGGTTCCACGGCGTACTCACTCTCTGCCGGCGGACCCATTATCCATCCGACAGCGGAGGTCATGCTGATCACGCCTATTTGCCCTCATACGTTGCAAAACAGATCATACGTAATAGGCCTCAAGTCGGAGATCACGTTGCGCTTGATTTCCAATCAAGGCGGCGCCATTCTGTCTGTCGACGGGCGCGTCGGTTATGAAATGACGATAGGTTCGCGCGTTACCGTCGGTGTCTCTGACAGAAAAGTACAGTACATTCGCTTGTGGGATGAGGATTTTTTCAAGACACTTCCTACAAAAATCCATAAAAGGGGACTCAGCAGATGAAGAAAGTACCAAAAAAGCAACGTCAATCGCGTATTCTGCGCATTGTCAATGAGCAGAATATTGAAACGCAGGCAGATCTGGTTGATGCTCTCATGGCGTCCGGGATGGATGTGACACAGGCGACGGTCTCACGTGATATTAAGGAGCTCGGAATCGTCAAGGTGATGACGGGTGAAGGTACGCAGAAGTACGTCACGCTCAGCCACAGCGGTGAAGTCGCCGCAGGCAGGATGCGTCGCGTCTTTGCGGAAGCCGTCGTTTCGGTCAACAGGTCGAATGCATTCATCATCATGAAAACACTGCCCGGAATGGCGCAGGGAGCAGCTTCCGCACTCGACTCCATGTACCTCGATGAGATTATGGGAACGCTCGCCGGCGACGACACGATCTTTGTCGCAACGCGTGAAAACGATGTTGCCGAGAAACTGAGATTGAAGCTGGTGGCGTTGTCGAAGACGGACAACTCGGAAGCGAAGGAAGGCTAATCCAGATAACCCTTATGATTCATCACGTCGAGATCAGCAATTTTGCGTTGGTGGAGCATGCCGGGTTAAGTTTCGGCGCAGGGTTAACGGTCCTATCGGGTGAGACGGGAGCGGGCAAATCGATCGTAGTCGACGCTCTCGATTTCGCCATCGGCGGTCGCAGCGATCGTTCGATGTTGCGTTCGGGCGCCGAGGAAGCGGTTGTATCAATTTTGTTTGAGCATCAAGGCGATGAACTCGCCGTTACGCGCGGATTGAGAGACAGCAACAGAAGTTACGCAAAAATAGATGGTCGTCTCGTCACCGCCACCGAGCTTCGCGCGACAACGGATCGGCTCATCGCTATTCACAGCCAAAGCGATCAGCAATCTATTTTCAGAGAATCGGTTCATCAGGCGTTATTGGACGCTTTCGGAGGCGAACCTGTCGAACTGGCGCGCTCAGCCTATTCATCGTATTACAGTGAATTCAAAAAAATTGAAAAGCGATTAGCCGAGCTTTTTACGGATCCGGAGACACGCGAACGTCGGCGCAATATACTCCGTTATCAAGTGGATGAAATTGAAGGGGCTGAAATCGTACCGGGCGAAGATCGGCAACTTCTAAAAAAGATACGCACAATGACGGCGGTCGTCGAGATAGCGACGAATATCGGTCAGGCAATGATCGAACTTTCAGGCGATGACGAGCGTTCGATACAGGCAGGTCTATCGCGAGTCGTCGCCCGAATAAACGCAGCCTCTAAAAATAGCGCGTACATGCAGGATATTTACGATCGTGCCGAATCTCTCCGCCAAGACCTGGCAGAGATCGCTATAGACTTGGAACGAATTTACGAAAAACTCGACGTGCGTCCTGAAGAAATGGAGCGTGCCAATGCACGCCTAAGTCTCCTTAGGCGCCTTCAGGATAAGTATGGCGACGATCTCGATGCTGTCATTGCTTACGGCAAGAGGGCTCGTCAGGAGCTCGATCGTCTCGATCGGACGGAAGAAGAACTCGTCCGTCTTCTCGATCGTAAAGATGATCTTCTTGTTGCTTTACGTCAGTCCGCAGATAAGCTGCTTGGCGTGCGACAAGCAGCCGCTGCCGAGCTCTCTGAATCAATTAATGGCGAGCTTCAGGATCTCAATATGAAAAACGCATCGTTCGTAGTTTCTGTCGAGGAGATGAGTATCGACGATGACTATGTACCGACAGATCCGCATGCGGTGCGTTTTAAAATCGCGCCGAATCCGGGGGAGCCTTCAATGCCCCTGATTTCAATCGTTTCGGGAGGTGAGGCTTCGCGCGTTCTGCTCGCAATTAAAACGATTCTTGCGTCGGTTGACAACGTGTCGACGTTGATATTCGATGAGATTGACACGGGGATAAGCGGGAAGACGACAACGATGATTGCGCGTAAACTGAAGTCAATTGCTGAACACTGTCAAGTTATCTGCGTCACGCACAGCGCACAGATCGCGGCGATTGCCGAAAGACATCTTCTGATCGGCAAGGTTGTTGAAGGCGGGCGCACAAAAACGACCGTACAGAATGTTGACGGAAAGGATCGCGTCAGAGAAGTTGCGCGCCTTCTCTCGGGACGGCCGGATGATCATGCTTCACGCGTATTGGCGGAGCAGCTGATTGCGGGGGACGGCTCATGAGTTAGAGAACGTGTAGCGATATTATTTATAGATTATAGTTAAAACGAACGTTCAAGAGGGGGATCGCCAATCAGGCGGATGGAGAATGATGGAACATGGAACGATAGCGGAAACACTTGTTATTAACGGCCAAGATTTGACGCTTGAGGAGGTCAGAGAAGTTGCCGTCGACGGACGTAAGATCGCCATAGCCGTTGATGCTCGAAAACGTATGGAGGCGTCGCACGCACTCGTAGGCGAGATACTGAGGAGCGGAAAGGCGACGTACGGTATCTCGACGGGATTCGGCGAGTTCAGCAGAATATATCTGTCGGAAGACAAGAACAATAAACTCCAACTCAATTTAATTCGGAGTCATGCGTCGGGAACGGGCAAGCCTTTCGACGAAAAGACGGCGCGAGCGATCATGTTGTTGCGCCTTAATGCGCTTTGTGTCGGCTTTTCGGGTGTTAACCCCGAAGTTACCGATCTTCTCGTCTCTTTTCTCAATCTCGGCATTACACCTGTGATTCCGGAACAGGGTTCTCTCGGCGCGTCGGGAGATCTTGCGAATTTGGCGCACATGTCGCTCGTTTTAGTCGGAGAGGGGAGAGCAGTTGTTGATGGTGTTGAGATGAGCGGTCACGAGGCGTTGGATGCGCGCAATTTGAAACACATCAGATTATCGGGAAAGGACGGGCTCGCGCTGATCAACGGGACGGCCGTCATGCTCGGCGTCGGGACGCTGGCCTATCTCGAAGCTGAAGATCTTCTCATCGCGGCGAACGGTGCCGCGGCGTTGACGTTTGAGGCGTTACGCGGCTTCAAAAGTGCCTATGATCCCAGAATACACGAACTGCGTAAACAACAAGGCCAGATGAAAGTCGCTTCGGAGATGCGTCGCCTCATCGAAGGTTCGGAATACGTCGACACGCGTTCAGGAGATGTACAGGACGCATATACATTGCGCTGTGTTCCTCAAGTGCACGGAGCGTCCCTGGATGCGATCGGATATGTACGTAATGTGCTGTCTTCAGAAGCAAATGCCGTGACCGACAATCCTCTCGTTTTTGCTGAAACGTGCGAAGTGATCTCAGGAGGCAATTTTCATGGTCAGCCGCTCGCGCTTGCTATGGATTTTCTTGCGATCGCCGTTGCGGAGCTCGCCAACATCAGTGAGCGCCGAACGGAGCGGCTCGTCAACCCGCAATTGTCGGGGTTGCCCGCGTTTCTTATCAAGAATGGCGGCGTTCAATCGGGATTCATGATCCCGCAATATGTTGCCGCCTCTCTCGTCTCGGAGAATAAAGTCTTGTCACACCCCGCGAGTGTCGATTCGATACCGTCTTCGGCAAACAAGGAGGATCACGTCAGTATGGGCGCATTTGCCGCGCGAAAAGTCAGAACGGTTATCGCGAATACGAGGCGTGTAATTGCGATTGAACTTATGTGTGCCGCGCAAGCGATTGATCTGCAGGAGAAAAGGCGGCTGGGCGAAGGGACGAACCGTCTCTACGAACTTTTGCGCGGGACGATTCCCATGTTGAAAGAGGATCGCCCCCTTTCGGAAGATATCGAGACGGTAGCCGAGCTTATTGAACGCGGTCAAGTCACCGATGCTTTGTGCTTTTAACGCAAATTCAGCCAATGCGCGGACGACGTTCTATACGGAATCATGGTAGAGTAAGATTACAAAGAAGATACAGGAGGAGTCATCATGAAAGAATTCAAACATTTACCTATTTCCGATTACCTCGGTCGAGCGGCTTCCGACAGTCCGACGCCGGGAGGCGGTAGTGTCGCTTCGCTTGTTGGAGCCCTAGGAGCGGCGCTCGGTCAGATGGTATATAACTTGACGCATACAAAGAAATCGTATCTCGCGAATGACGAGATGACGAAAGCCGCCGTACAATCCGATTTCAACGCGCTCGTACGCCTTCAGGAAGATTTGACTGATTTAATCGACAAGGATATTTTAGCGTTTAACAGTTTTATGGATGCGCTTTCCCTTCCGAGAGAGACCGACGAGGAAAAGGCGGCTCGCAGCAAAGCGATGGCTGATGCGACCGTCCTTGCGACACAGGCGCCTCTTGAGACAGCGACAAAATCATTTGAAGTCCTGCAGCATTTGGGGTCACTATCGAGATACGGCCATAAAAACTGCATTTCAGACGCCGGAGTCAGCGCTTATCTCGCGCATGCCGCATTGAAGTCTGCCGTTATGAACGTTCGTATCAACGTCCCCGGTCTTGAAGACAGGGCATTCGCAGAGAAGGCAGAACGTACCTGTGTTGCGCTTTTGGAGGAAGCTGAAAAACTTACGAAGGAAATTGAGGTCATCGTATACGAGCGTCTGTAACGAAACGTATCTTTTCATTGACATTTTAGCCGATCAATTTTAGACTGATTCTAGAACAAACGAGCGTGCGAGTTCAATTTGAACTCGCACGGTGCTTGATGCATATCAAATCTTTATCGTTTTCGAAACTTGAAAATTTAATATGGAGGTGATTACTATCGATTGGCTAAGTTTAGCGCTCGGTATCCTTGCAGGCGTCCTGATCGGTGTCATACCGACAGCACTGTTTTATCATAAAGGGTTTAGCAAGAAAAGCCGCGAATTACTGGAGTCAAAGCAAAAGACTGAAGAAGATGCCGCCCTTCTTATCGGTGAAGCCGTGAAGACGGGAGAGGACAAGAAACGCGAGATTCTCCTTTCGACAAGAGAGGAGGTTCACAAGGCCAGACTTGAATTGGAACGCGATGTACGGGCGAAACGTCAGGAATTGACGCGTGAACGCCAAAGGATTGATCAAAAAGAGACGGTCTTGGATCGGCGGACGCAGAGTCTCGAAGACAGAGAACGTCACTACACGGAGCGTGAAGAATTATTGAATGCTCGAGATGTTGAGCTCCAGGCGTCTGAAGCAAAGAAACGCGAAGAGCTTGAGCGTATTGCGAATCTTACGGTCGGAGAGGCGCGCACCCTCGTTTTGGAAGAGGCGGAGCGTGAGTATCGTCGAGATATCGCCATCATGTACAAGGAGATCGAAGAAGAGGCGAAGATGAGCGCGAACGCGAAAGCGCGTGAACTCGTCGTCAGTACGATTCAGCGCTACGCGCATGACTACGTCTCAGAGGCAACCGTTTCCGTCGTATCGCTCCCTAACGAAGACATGAAGGGGCGCATTATCGGACGTGAAGGACGGAATATCAGAACGATCGAGCAGCTGACAGGTGTTGACCTGATCATAGACGACACTCCCGAAGCCGTAATCCTGTCGAGTTTCGATCCCATAAGGCGCGAGGTCGCGCGGTTGGCGATCGAGAGGCTTGTTCAGGATGGCCGCATCCATCCGACGCGTATCGAAGAGATGGTGAAGAAGGCGAACCGCGACGTCGAGAATTCGATCCGGGAAGCCGGCGAGCAAGTTGTCTTTGAGACAGGTGTGATGGGGCTCCCTGCTGAGGTTATCAAGATTCTCGGACGTTTGAAATACAGGACGAGCTACGGGCAGAACGTTTTACAGCATTCCGTCGAGGTGTGCCGTATTGCCGGTATGCTGGCGGCGGAACTCGATCTCGATGTGATGGATGCGAAGCGCGCAGGACTTTTACACGACATAGGAAAAGCTGTCGACTTTGAGATGGAAGGTTCGCACGTCGACCTCGGGAGTGAAATCGCTCGGCGATATAAACTCGATCCGATTGTTATCAACAGCATCGAATCGCACCATGATGACGTGGAGCCAGAGTCACTGATCGCATGCCTTGTGGCTGCGGCGGATGCCATTTCCGCGGCGCGGCCGGGGGCGAGAAGAGAGAACATCGAGACGTACATTAAGCGTATCGAGAAGCTCGAGGAACTCGCGCAATCGGTGCCGGGTGTCGAGAAGAGTTATGCCGTTCAGGCGGGCCGCGAAATACGCGTCATGGTATTGCCGGACAGTGTTTCGGATGAAGAAATGCCGTTACTCGTACATGAGCTCTGTCAGACGATTGAACGCGAACTGCATTTCCCCGGGCAGATTAAGGTCAATATGATCAGAGAAAGTCGTTACAGCGAATATGCCAAATAGTCACGTGTAGGCGAACGTCCGTTCGTCGGTCGCACACTTGCCGGCCGGAACAGGCAAAGTAACCAACAACAAAAGCAGGTTCATCCTAAAACTCAAAAAAGAGTTGAAGCGTTGGCCTGCTTTTTCTTTCCTCTGAATGAGACAGTGTGTTAGGCTTAATCTAATTCGGCTGTTATGAGAAAGAAGGAAACTTTGAAAAGAATTGTAGCGATCCTATTAAGTATCATGTGCTTGCTTTGTCTCGTATCATGTGCGCCTGTCTCCGATGATGACGGTCTTTCCAAGACGGTTCCTACAGACGGCGATTCAGTTGCCACGCTGCCGCCTCCAGGCAGAGGGGAGACGGCGACGGAATTGCGCGTCGCCATACGCCGGGAAGCGAATATGAATCCTCTCTACCCTAAGCACTACACGACGCGATCGCTCCTGGCGCTTGCCTATGAATCGCTTTACAAGGTCGACCATGAGGGAAAGATCGTGCCGTGGCTCGCTGAATCAATTGCCTATGACGTCGAAACGATGACGTACCGTATACAAATAGACGATCAGAAGACATTCCACAGCGGAAAAAAATTGACTTCACAAGATGTTCAGGCGTCACTGCTCAAGACGATCAGCCTTTCAACGGCAGGGTTCGGAAACGAAGAGGAAACGCCAGATGACTTCCAGACGGACGAAGAGGGTTCTATTGCCAATCCGGATGCAGACGATCTGAGCGCTTCATATGATGACGGTTCACGTTTTCAGGCGTCACCCTATTCTTCTATGGCATCCGCTAAGAATAAAAAATATCTGAATATCCGGCAAGTTTTGACGGAAGGCGAAGATATTATTCTTCTGGAGTTGCAGAAACCGGATCCGTGTATTACCGAGCTTCTGACCTTCCCGATAGTCCCCGCGTCAGACGTCGATCAGCGCTCGATGAATCCCGTTTCCGGGAGCGGAGCATGGAGAGTGGCATCTACCGGTGCCGGCCGCCTTGTTACGCTTGAACGCGTCACGCCCGGTACAGGAATCAGGCAAATCACGGCTACGGTGTTCGATGACGTGGCTCTTGCCATGAAAGCATTTGATGAGGGCGATTTAGATGTGCTTGTCTTGGATGTCTCCGAGACGTCGATTTATGCCGATCGAACGAGAATAAGAAAACAGCGTATCGATTACCCCATATATATTTCGATTTATTTCCGTGAGACCGATCAGGAGTCCGCCATTTTGTCTCGCAATTACATGGTACGTGAAATTCGTTCGGATTCTAAAGGGGAGTACTTTGCCGCACCTTTCAACCGAGCGTACTATCCGCTCCTGGCGGGAGATTTCAGGAGGCAGAACGCATCGATTCCCGAGTATCAAATACCCGATCTTCCCGCAATCGAGCGTCCGGACAATCAAACGGTACCCTCTGAGTCGTCCGATGATTCGGGCGCTCCCGCCCCAGTGAGACCCGATACGCGTGAGCCGTTTGTACTGCTTATACCTGAAGGATTTACTCCGTACCGGCTCGTTGACAACATTGGCGCATGTGTGGCTCGTCTCGGACGAAAATTCTCTCCCGTGACCGTCTCGAAGAGAGAATGGGCTTCTAAACTTCGAAGAGGTTCTTACGATGCTGCGCTGCTGATTGATGAAACGTACTTGTTTTTGGATCCTGTCGATTATCTCGAAGGTCTGAATGATGCCGGATTGTTCGATTGGACTCAATATGTCGATGCTGACGATATTGTCACTCTTTTGGAAGCGCAACACCTTGTCTCTTCACCCGAAGGTGAAAATCACGAGGTTTTCTCCGAGAACGCTTACGCCCAAGCGGTATCGCGTATTTTTTCAGCTTTACCCGTTATCGGCATCTCCATACCCGAGACAATGGTATTGTACGGCAGCAATGTGGAAGGAACACTGGCGGGCATTTGGCGCTCACCGTATGAAAATGTGGAGGATCTAATCGTATGGAGGCCATAATCATTCTGCTTTTGATCGCTTGCGATCAATGGACAAAAGGTTTGGCGGAACGCCTTATCGGCCGGACGGGACATGTAACGGTCATTCCGAATTTTTTTGAATTGCGCCTTACATACAATAAAGGCGCCGCTTGGAGTTTCCTGTCGGATAAGTCGTGGGGGCTTGTCTTCCTTTGTATTATTTCGCTTCTCATTACGGTAGCGCTTCTCTATGTACTCAAACATACGACGGGGAAGCGCTTGAGATTCGTCTTGATCCTCATCATCTCCGGTAGTGCGGGCAACTTGATTGACAGGTTGCGCGTGGGAGCAGTGGCTGACTTTTTCTCGTTCACTTTTGGAGATTACGTGTTTCCCACGTTTAATGTGGCAGATTCGTTTATTACAGTCGGTACGGCTTTACTTATCATCTTCATCATATTTGACCGGACATTTTTAGACGGACTCTTATCATTGAGACCTGCAAGACGAAGTCACATGGGCGATGAAGATGTGTCGGATGAGTTTTCGGAAGAATGTGAGCATGAGTCAAGTCAACTTAACGCGCAAAATGTTCCCGAAACAAGGTCGCAGGATCGTTCGGGTGACGGTCGATGATGAGTGATGCCCTGATCATTCAGCCGGAAGAGTGCGGTGTGAGGCTAGACAAGTTTTTGGCTCTCCGCTTTCCTTCCGTATCGAGAGAGCGATGGCAGTCCCGGATCAGGAACGGACAAGTCACCGTTAACGACAGAAATGCGGTGCCGTCCCGTAAACTCCGGACGGGCGATCGCGTCGTTGCCGTGCCGCCCGACGAGATCGTTCAGGAAAAACCTGAACCCGAGTTCATTCCCGTGACTGTTTTGTACGAGGATGAATGGTTTGCAATTGTCGAGAAAGATGCCGGCATTGTCGTACATCCCGGTTTCGGACACGAATCGGGAACACTCGTAAACGCTCTTCTTTCCCGTTTTGCCGACAGGCTTTCCGATGCGGGTGGAGATCATCGCCCCGGTATCGTCCATCGCCTCGACAAAGGCACGTCGGGACTTCTTATCGTCACACTCGATAATCTGGCGCACGCACGTATGGCGCGAGCTTTCCGTGAACGGCATGTCGGGCGATATTATGATGTGATCGTACGCGGTATACCCGATGCTGAGCGCGGCATGATAGATTTGCCAATCGCACGCGCGAAAGTCGGACGCATGAAAATGGAAGTCCGAGATGACGGGAAACCGTCACAGACACGTTTTGAAGTGATGGCATCGGACGCGGAGTTTTCTCATCTGAAATGTCAGCTGATTACCGGACGAACGCATCAGATACGTGTTCATCTCGCTTACATAGGTCACCCCGTTGTTGGAGATCTTCTTTATGGCGGGCGTCGAGCGGGGAATGATACATCGGACGATCAGCTCCTTCACG